>Ga0008651_10000063_pt1 | contig 60444 bp, 69 predicted proteins | sample SaaInlV_200m_DNA_6_FD_59173 | JGI IMG/M metagenome (GOLD analysis project Ga0008651, IMG submission 59173) | Marine microbial communities from expanding oxygen minimum zones in the Saanich Inlet - SI037_S2LV_200m_DNA | ecosystem: Environmental > Aquatic > Marine > Intertidal zone ...
GAGCTAGGCGAAGCATCTAAAATGTTTCAGCAAGCATTTGACTTCAAACCAGCAATAGAAGATGAAGAATATAAGATAACCCACGAGAAGGAGTATTCTGTTCCCTCGACGGCAGTTCCGGAAGATTTCTTTCCTCCATGCATTAAACACGCAATGCAAGGAATGCCTGATGGTAAGAAAAGGTTCTTGTTCATTTTTGTTAACTTCTTAGTTTCTTTAGGTTGGGAGTATGATCAAATTGATGAGATGCTGAAAAAATGGAATGCTAAGAACGACGATCAGCTAAGAGAAGTTATGTTGAAAGGGCAAATAAGATATCATAAACAAATGAAGAAAAAGATCTTGCCCCCTAACTGCGATAATAAAATGTATTATGTTGATCTGGGACTCTGTAAACCAGATGGTCTTTGTAAGAAGATAAAGAACCCAGCACAGTATTCTAAATTGAGAGTATTAATCGCCAATAATCCTAGAGAAGAAGGAAGTACAAAAGGACGTAAGTTAACTGACGAAGAGAAAGAACAAAGACGACAAACTCGAGAAAAACATAAGAAGTTTAAAGAAGATATGTTAAAGAAACGAGAAGAAGAAAAGAGTTAAGTTGCGCCAGCCATTTGCTGTTGAACCTGTTTAATAATACCAGCATTCTCATTTCTCGCATTTGTGACAACCGTTTCACACTCGGCAACTAGTTCCTGCAAAGCTTTGTATACTGCCTTTATTTCAAATTCTTCTCTCGCTAGTTCCGTATTGTATTTTTGGTGAAGCGCAAGTACTTGTTTATGAACTTCAAGGAGCTTATCCGCGCCTTTAACGCTCCTCAAAGCAGTGTATAGAGGTACAACGCATTCTTTCGAGAGCTCATCAAATCCTTCAAAAACGAGCTGCATGATTAAGATCATATCTTGATCAATTTCATGGTAATATTTTCTCACACCTTCATAATTCTTCAATAAAAATTTTAATTTGGTAAGAGTTGCAGGGGTAACCTGTTTAGCCCCTATCTCGGATTGTAATTCGTTAAAATGTTGATGAAATTTTCTATAATCGTGAGTCATTACTTGTTTACTTAACTTGCGTGCCTTGTGAGCTACAAAATTAATTCCTCTAACGTGCCCGACAAATCTGGCCCAACCACGAACAGCATCTTTACCTTTTTCAAACCTGGTTCTTTCTTTTATTTCAACACGGGCGTCTTTAACTTCTTGACCGCCAACCTTTTTTTTCAGAGCGTCTAAAACTTCACTGAATTCAGCCACATTAAACGTCAAATGTTCGCCCTTTCTTACACCATCTAAATCTGCAATTAATTTGCCCATCCCTTTCTCGTCTTTAATCAATGCAGCATTCTCTTGAAGTGTTAAATCTGCTTGATCTATCTCTACTTGAGACATAATCTCTAATAGTTTATGATAATAACCAGTGAATGTTGCAACTGCTTCAGCTTGAAGTTTCTCTAAGAGAGCACTATTTCCTTTAGCTTTAGCAATTAAACTGTGAACATAATCAGACTCACCATGTTTATTAACACCACCATAGTGTTTCATCATGATGTGAAGAACTTTCTTGAATTGCCTTACGTGTGCTGCAAGTTGTTTAGAATCAAATAGCTCTTTACCCTCGTAAGACCTTAATTGAAATCGGGCTTTACTTAATGCGGCGTTGGCAGCTATGTTACCAGTCATGTGATTTCCTGCCCTGCTTGCAGCTCCACCTGCTACGTGTGCAGCAAATCTGGCTGGCGCAGTTAACACATTCCATAATCCCATAGTGATCGTTTAGACGCCCAGATAAGTATATAAAGGTTTTGAAGAAAGTTCACAAAATGCTTGTAGGCAACAGCCTCAAACCGTTAATTTTGCTACAACCACACCATAACAACAAACTTTATAAAGAGTTGTCTTTTCCTGCGAAAGTAATCACAATTAAATTGATCAAATCGATCAAACAGCATTCGGAGAACATCTCAGAATGCATGTAAACAAGCGAACACAGCCTGAAAAAAAGTCTTTCAGTACAAAGTTTGTGAAAAGCAACTTGTTCTGGTGAATGACTTAATAATAGGATTTTAAGAGTCTCGTGGGGGGATTTTGAGAAAGTCTTGTTGGTTTCTAGGTAGCTTTGTCTTGTATGATTTGACATGAAAAGACGAAAATGGGAAAAACTGGTCAACCAAGGAAAGGATCCATGCAATTCTGGCCTCGAAAGAGAGCTAAGAAGATATGTCCTAGAGTTAGATCTTGGCCCGAAGGCAAAGAACCATCTCTATTAGGCTTTGCAGGGTTTAAAGCCGGTATGACTCACGTTGTATACACAGATAATCGAAAGGCATCTACAACAAAAGGAGATGACATCGCTTCTCCAGTAACCGTTATCGAATGTCCTCCAATCAAAATCGCAGCAATCAAATTCTACAAAAAATCAATTTACGGTCTTAAGTTGAAAACTCAAATTAATGCACCTAAATGGGATAAAGAACTTGAAAGAAAAACTATCATGCCCAAAAAGGTTGATGAGAAAAAAATAACTGAGATCAAACCTGAAGATTATACCGAAATTAGAGTTCTTGCATATACGCAACCAAAGCTAACAGGTATTGGAAGTAAAAAACCAGAACTGTTTGAATTGGGACTTGGTGGAAATGTCGCAGAACAGTTTGCTTATGCTAAAGACAATTTAGGTAAGGAAGTTTCTGTTAAAGATGTTTTCAAAGAAGGAGAACAAATTGACATTCACGCTGTAACAATTGGAAAAGGATTCCAAGGTCCTGTAAAGAGATTTGGAATTACTGTTCAAGGCAGAAAAAAAGAGAAAGCTAAGAGAAACCCAGGAAGTTTGGGTCCTTGGAAAGGTCAAGGCCACGTTATGTATAGAGTTGCACACGCAGGTCAGACTGGATTTCATACTCGTGTTGAATATAACAAATGGTTAATGAAGATTGGTGAAGAAGGAAAAGAAGTTACTCCTAGAGGTGGCTTCTTAAGATATGGAGAAGTTAAAAATCCATTCATCCTCGTAAAAGGATCTGTTGGCGGATCGAAGAAAAGAATTGTAAGATTGGTTAAAGCAATAAGGCCAAATGCAAAAGTCCCAACAGAAGCACCAACAATACAAGAAATAAGTCTTGCATCAAAGCAAGGTAACAGAGTAAAATCACGCTGATGATGAAGTTATTCCCGGCTGAACAACTGATGAGAAGGAGTAACTGCTGAAGAATATCACAATAACAAAAAAATGAAATTAAACATACATACCCAAGCAAACGTGCAAAAGGGAAGCATTGAGCTGCCTGCTCAATTTGTAGAACCTGTTAGACCCGATTTAGTAAAGAGGGCAGTAGAGGCAATACAAAGTCACAAGAGGCAGGCATATGGTGCAGATCCTGAAGCAGGTATGAGACATAGTGCTAATGTATCTAAAAGAAGAAGAAAATACAGAGGCTGCTACGGTAAAGGTATATCCAGAGTCCCTAGAAAAGTTATGACTAGGCGAGGAACTCAAATGAACTGGACTGGCGCAATTGCTCCTGGTACAGTTGGTGGAAGAAGAGCTCACGCACCTAAAGCAGAAAAGATTTGGGACAAGAAAATTAACATTAAAGAAAGAAGAAAAGCAATAAGGAGCGCACTGGCTGCTACTGTAATCAAAGAAGCAGTAGAAGAAAGAGGTCATAAAGTTCCTAAAGATTTCCCATTCGTACTTGATAACTCTTTTGAATCTCTTTCAAAGACTAAAGACGTAATCCAATCATTGGAGAAGCTTGGTTTGAAAGATGAGATTGAAAGAACAAGTGAAAAAAAGATAAGAGCAGGAAAAGGTAAGTTAAGAGGAAGAAAATACATAACTAAGAAAGGTCCTCTTCTTGTAGTTTCAAAAGACTGTCCTTTGCTTAAATCTGGAATTAATATTCCTGGTGTAGAAGTTGTTAAAGTTAATGAAGTTAATGCGGAACTTTTAGCTCCTGGAGCTGCCGTAGGAAGACTTACACTTTATACTGAAGATAGCATCAAGAAATTAGATGCTGAAAAACTTTTTACTGACGAAGTTGTTGTAGAGAAAGTAGACAGAAAGGTAGTAAAAAAACAAGCTTTGGAAGAAAAGAAGAAGAAGGCAGAAGAGAAGAAAAAGAAAAAAGCTGCAAAAAAAAAGCCAGTAAAAAAGGAGGCAGCTAAGAAGTAAAGATGGAAAGCGCAGATCCATACAGAATTATTAAGTTTCCTTTATCGACTGAGAAGTCTATAAGATTGATGGAAGCAGAAAATAAACTCATATTCGAAGTAGATAAAAAAGCATCAAAAACAGAAATAAAAGAAGCTGTTGAAAAGATGTTTAAAACTACAGTTGAGAAGGTTAACACGTTAATAACCCCTCAAGGTAAAAAAAGAGCTTACGTTAAATTTGGCAGTGAAACACCTGCAATCGATATCGCAACTCAAATGGGATTAATGTAAAATGGGAAAGCGACTAATACAACAAGCAAGAGGAAAGGGCGGACCTACTTATAGAGCGCCTAGCTTTAGGTATAAAGGAGTTGCTAAACATCTAACTATTCAATCAGAGAGTACATTTGGTATTGTACTAGATATTATTCATTGCGCAGGTCATTCAGCACCTCTTGCGAAAGTAAGATATGAGGACGGTCAAGAATTGTTCCTTGTGGCTGCAGAGGGTATTTGTGTTGGTGATAAGGTAAGCAATCAAGATCCTGAAAATTTAACTGTTGGAAGTACTTTGGAATTAGATAAGATTCCTGAAGGAACTGCAATATTCAATATTGAAGCACAGCCAGGAGATGGCGGTAAGTTCGCTAGGGGTTCTGGTGTTTTTGCTAAAGTGCTAACTAAAGTTAAAGGAAAAGTTATTGTACAGTTACCATCAAAGAAAAAGAAACAATTTTCTCCAAAATGCAGAGCAAACATTGGTGTTGTTGCAGGTGGTGGAAGATTAGAGAAACCTTTGATGAAAGCAGGTAATGCATATTACAAATACAAAGCAAAGAACAAATTATGGCCAATCGTAAGCGGTACATCTATGAACGCAGTAGATCACCCATTCGGTAAGGCAAGTTCACATACTAAAGGACGATCACATTGTACTTCAAAAGATGCTCCTAAAGGAAGAAAAGTAGGAAAGATTGGTGCAAGACAAACAGGTCAAAGAAAAGGCAGAAGCACAAAGATTTCCAAAGGTGGAGCAGGAAAGAGAAAGAAAGAAAACAAAACTGGTAAGAGTCTTAAAGGTAAAAAATAAAGATCCAAAATGGCAAAAAAAGAATTCAAATTTCACGGAAAAAAGGTTGAAGAGCTTAAAGAACTAAGCCTTAATCAATTTGCAGAGCTTGCTCCTTCGAGCATAAGAAGAAAGATCACTAGAGGCTTTACTGATCCTGAGAAAGTTTTGTTAAAGAACCTTAAGACAAAAGACAGAATCAAAACTCATTGTAGAGATATGGTAATCCTTCCAGAAATGATTGATAAAACCATCTTAATACATAACGGTAAAAAATACGAAGAAATCCTTATTCAAGATAAAATGGTTGGCAGAAGACTAGGAGAGTTTTCACTAACTAGAAAAAGATTAATACACAGCTCACCAGGAGTTGGACAAACTACTAAGAGAAAGTAAAATGGCAAATATGAACTATTCATTCCAGGGATATGACGACCAACACATGGCTAGAGGTCTTGGTGTTAGTTATAATATCTCAACTAAGCAGAGCATAGAAATATGCAACTGGATTAGAGGTTTGAATGTTGAAAAAGCTAAACTATACTTGAGAGAAGTTATGGAAAAGAAAAGAGCAGTTCCATTCAAAAGATACACTGACGGTGTAGGTCACAGAAAAGGTAAGATTGCATCAGGAAGATATCCAATTAAAAGTTCCGAGAGATTCTTGAAACTATTGGAATCTGTAGAAGCTAATGCAGGTTACAAAGGATTAAACACATCAAACTTAGTCATAAGGCATGCAAGTGCTAACTTGGCATCACGACCATACAGACATGGTAGACAGTCAAGAAGACAAATGAAGAGTACTCATGTTGAAATTGTTGTTGAAGAAGGTAAAGAAGCCCCTAAAAAGGAAGCTAAGCCTGCAAAGAAAACAGCACCTAAAGCTAAAGAAACAAAGCCTGTTGAGGCAAAAAAAGTTGAAGAAAAACCTAAAACTGATACTACTAAAAAACCCAAAGAGGAAAGTAAAGAATGATTGAACGAAAATTTGTTGACCAAAACAAGAAGGAGTATCTCATCCAGAGATATATCAAGGAACAAATGAGAAACGTTGGTCATTCAGCAACTAAGTTGCAAAAAACACCTATGGGTGATAAAATCGTAATTACTGTTTCAAGACCTGGTTTGATTGTAGGTAGCCACGGTCAAAACATAAAGAGATTAACTATCGAACTGAAAAGAGAATTTGGTTTGGAAAATCCTCAAATTGAAATTACTGAAGTTCCAAATGTAAACTTAGACGCACAAGTTGTTGCAGAAAGGATTGCATCAAGTATGGAAAGATTTGGATCTCAAAGATTCAAGGGAATCATGCATAAATCTGTTAGCGATGTAATGGCTGCAGGTGCTAAAGGAATTGAGGTTTTGATCTCAGGAAAGGTTCCTAGTGCAAGATCAAGAACTTGGCGAGTATATTCAGGATATTTGAAGAAGTGTGGAGATACTGCTCTTGTTGGCGTATACAGAGGACACACTACTGCAAGATTAAAATCAGGAGTTGTAGGTGTAAAGGTATCAATCATGCCACCAACTACTAAAATGCCTGATGATATCAAAGTTACAGGACGTATTGAAGAAGAGATTAAAGAAGCAAAGCCAGTAGACAAAAAGAAAAAGCCTGCTGCTAAAAAGAAAACAACTGCTAAGAAAAGCTCAAAGGAATCTGAGGCTCAAAAAGAGTTAAAGAAAAACCTAGAGAAAGTGAAGAAAGAAGATACTCCTAAAGACAAAAAAGAAAATGAAAAATAAAGATATTCGATCAAAAGGTGAAGAAGAGCTAACCGGCAAAATGGAAGAAATGAGGCTGGAGCTAATCAAGCTTAATGCTCAAGTTGCTACAGGAACTACTCCAAAAAAACCTGGGCAAATCAAGCAGTTGAAGAAAACAATTGCAAGGATTAAAACCACTCTTAACGAGAAAGGGAGGGTTAGTAAATAAATGAGCGAGATATGCACTACGTGCGGTTTGCCCAAAGAACTTTGTGTTTGTGAATCAATCGCAAAGGAGAGTCAAAAGATTACAGTAAGTCAAGTTGCCAGAAAATTTGGCAAAAAGTACACTGTTGTTGAAGGTATTGATTCAAAGGACATCGACCTTAAGGATTTGTCAAAGAAACTTAAGGACAAGTTTGCTTGCGGTGGCACAGCAAAAGATGGCAGAATTGAACTTCAAGGAAATCACACTCAAAAAGTAAAAGAGGTCTTGGTGACCTTGGGTTTTAGTCCAGAGACGATCGAAATCCGGAAAGATGACTTTAAGAAAAGACGATATTGAACAAGCGTGGAAGGCGCCTTTGATTGGTAAGAGTATTAAAGTTGTTGAGTCGAAGAACAAAGATTGCGTGGGAATTGAGGGAAAGGTCCTTAGAGAAACCAAAAACACAATTGTTGTTGATGGTGAACAAGGACAAAAAACTTTGATGAAAGCAAGCGTAACCTTTGTTGTGGATAACATCACAATCACAGGAAATAAAATCACAAAAAGAATTGAAGATAAACCAAAACTGAAAATCAAAAATGGCAAAAAAGAACGAAATTAAAAACGTCGGCCTGGGAGTCGAGGCACCTAAGGAGAAGTGCGAAGATGGTCACTGCCCCTTTCATGGTAGTCTTAAGCTTAGAGGTAGAGCGTTTACTGGAGAAGTAGTTTCTGATAAGATGACTAGGACGGTTAGAATAGTTATCGAAAGGAGAAAATACGTTCCGAAGTATGAAAGATACATTAAAGCAAGAACTAAAATTGTTGCTCATAATCCTGATTGCGTATCTGCAGTTATTGGTGATGTAGTTACAGTTAAAGAATGCAGACCAATAAGTAAAACGAAATGTTTCTGTGTAATACAGAAAGATAATACTGAAAAATGAAAGCAATAAAAGCTAACGTAACAAAAGGACTTCAAGTTGGTAGTTGGGTTCCTACTTGCGATAATTCAGGAGCTAAAATCTTGAAAGTATTCGCAGTAAAAAGGGCCAAAACTGTTAAGAGAAGAACTCCTGGATGTGGTGTTGGTGATTTGGTTATGGCATCTGTAAAGTCAGGTAAGCCAGACATGAGAAAAAAAGTTGTTTTCGCGATCATAGTTAGACAAAAAAAAGAATACAAAAGACCTGATGGAACCAGGGTTAAATTTGAGGATAACGCAGCAGTTGTTCTGAAAGACGACAAAGGTAACCCAAAAGGAACTATATTCAAAGGTCCTGTTGCTAAAGAAGCAGCATCAAGATGGCCTGCTGTTGCAAAAATTGCAAACACACTAATTTAAGAAAATGAAACAAAAATTTTCAACCAAATGGATAAGCAGTACACAACCAAGAAAGCAGAGAAAGTATAGAAAGAATGCTCCTTTGCACTTAAAGGGAAGTTTCCTGAAAGTACATTTGTCTGCAGAACTTAGAAAGAAGTACGGTTGTAGATCTGTCAGGGTTAGAAAAGGCGACAAAGTTACAATACTAAAAGGATCTTACAAGAAAAAAGTTGCTAAGGTTCAAATGGTTAGCACAAAAAGAACTAAGGTATACTTAGAAGGTTTGGAAGTCACTAGAAAAGAAGGAAGCAAAAAGCTAGTATCCTTCGAACCATCAAATCTTATGATAACTGAATTACATCTCGAAGATAAAGCAAGAATTGCTAAATTGGAGAAAGGTACAAAAACTGAGGATAAGAAAGAGAAGTAAAAATGGTAAAAAATCATCTTAAAAGAATCAGCACACCAAAGACGTGGAAGATTGGTAGAAAGGCAGAGACATTTATCTCCAGACCTTCGCCTGGTGGACAACCACTGCTCCACAGTATTAGTATTAACACTCTGTTCAAAGAAGAACTGAAGTTTGCTAAAACAACTAAGGAAGTTAAGAACATTCTTAACAAATCTGAGATTTTGGTTGATGGTAAACAAGTTAAAAATTATAGATATAGCATTGGTTTAATGGATGTAGTATCAATTCCAAAAACTAAGGAAAACTATAGGTTACTACTTAACAAAAACGGTCAGCTTTTTGCTAAAAGTGTTAAAGCTGCAGAATCAAACTTGAAGCCTAAAAGAATTACTGGTAAAGGTAAGATCGCAAAAGGCGCTACACAATTACAATTCTTTGATGGACACAACTTGAAAGTCGATAAAGACGAGTATAAGGTTGGAGATACAGTTATGTATGACATCAAAGATAAAAAAATCACTAGCGCTCTTAAGCTAGAGAAAGGTGCACTAGTATATCTTACAGGTGGCGCACATATTGGTTTTGTGGGTACTGTAGAAGATTTGGGCACGAAAAAAATTCACATTAAAACAGAAGATAAAATATTCGAAACAGCTCGGAGATATGCCTTCGTAGTTGGAAAGGATAAACCACTTATTGAGATTTAAAATGAATCCTATGCAAGAAATACGGATAGAGAAAGTGACGCTTAACTTTGGCGCTGGTAAAGATGCCAATAAGCTAGAGAAAGGTCAAAAACTTTTGAAAAACATATCAGGAATTCCTCCGGTTAAAACAATAACTAACAAGAGAATTGCTGCATGGAGTTTGAGACCTGGTTTGCCTATTGGATGTAAGATTACATTAAGAGGCGAAGAAGCTAAAGCTTTACTTGTTAGACTTGTAAAAGCAAAGGATGATACTATACTTTCAAAACAATTTTGCGAGAGCGGTACTTTCTCTTTTGGAATACCTGAGTATATCGATATTCCTGGCGCAGAATATGATCCTGAATTAGGAATCATGGGTTTTGAAGTCTCAGTTACATTGTGTAGACCTGGTTACAGGGTTAAAAGTAGAAAGATAAAACCTACTAAACTACCTGCACATCATAAAATAACAAAAAAAGAAGCAATCGAATTCATGACAAAAGAGTTCGGTATTACTACCGAGGTTGAAAAATGACTCAAAGCGATCATAAAAAAATGCTTGCGCAGCTTAAGGTTAAGAAACCTAAGCATGGTAAGTTTATCAAACACAATGCTCCTAAAGAAAGAAAACACGGCATTGCTAAGTTTTGTTGTAAGATCTGTGGTGCCCGACGAGGATTCATCAAATCTTATGGTTTGAACTTGTGCAGAAAATGTTTTAGGGATATCGCAACAGAAATTGGATTCAAGAAATATGATTAAGGTGAACTAAAGTGGTACTAAATGACCCATTGGCAAATACGCTATCAAAAATAATGAACGCTGAGAAAGTTAGCAAGAAAGAGATAGTTGTAAAGCCGTATTCAAAAGTTATATTGAAAATACTAGAGATCATGAATGATCATCATTATGTTGGTGAATCTACTGTTGTAGCAGATGGTAGAGGAGATCATCTTATAATCAATTTAATTGGAAAAGTCAACAATTGTGGTGTTGTTAAGCCTAGACACGCGGTTACAAAAGATAACTTCGAGAAGTTTGAGAAAAGGTACTTACCTGCAAAAGGTTTTGGAATCCTTATCGTATCAACTTCAAAAGGTATGATGACTCATGATGAGGCAAAAGAAAAAAATATTGGTGGAAGACTAATAGCATACTGTTACTAAAATGAGACCTGATAACTACGAAGAAATAATGGATGTTCCCGAAGGGGTTACAGCTACTTTTGAAGCTGGCACTCTTACAGTAAAGGGCGCAAAGGGAGAACTAGTTAGGTCACTAAGAGATCCTAAAATCACGATTGAAGCTAAAGATAATAAAGTCGTATTAAACGCAATTAAACCTTCAAAGAGGGAAAACAAACAGATTAAAACATTTAGAGCACACATTAGAAACATGTTTGATGGTGCAACAAATGGTGTAGCGTATACTCTTAAGATCTGTTCAGGGCATTTCCCTATGAATGTTAGCGTTAATGGAGACATGTTTACTGTTAAAAACTTCTTGGGAGAAAAGATCCCTAGAACATTAAAGATTAAGCCTGGTGTTACAGTTAAAGTTGACGGTGACAAAATAAATGTAGAAGGAATCGACATTGAGAAATGTGGAAACACTGCAGCAGGTATTGAACAACTAATGAGAATCACAAATAGAGATCGAAGAATTTTCCAAGACGGTATATACGTCATAAATAAGAACGGAAAGGCAATTTAAGAAAATGGCAGAAAACAAACTACTAGATGCAAAGAAGCTGATGAAGAAGAAGAGGCCAACCTTTGTTAGAACTGACTCTCATAAACTCAAGTTTAAAGGCTCCGATAAATGGAGAAAGCCTAAGGGACTACATAACAAAATGGGCGATAACAAGAGAGGATACAGGAGATGTGTAGACTTTGGTTATAGAACTCCTGTTGAACTTAGAGATGTTTGTGTAAATGACGGCATGGAACATGTTGTTGTAAGAACTATTTCAGATTTACAAAAAATTGATACTAAAACTCAAGCTATTATGGTTGCGCACACAGTCGGCCTTAAGAAACAGCTTGATATCTTAGCAAAAGCTGTTGAGATGAACATTAAAGTTGCAAATATCAAAGATGTTAAAAAATATCTTGATGAAACTAAAAAATCCTTAGATGACAAAAAAGCTTCAAAGAAGAAGAAAGAGACTGACAAAGAAGAAAGGAAGAAGAAGAGAGAAAAAGAAGCTAAAGAGAAAGAAGAAAAGGATTTAGAAAAGACTGTAGAAAAAGAAGGCGGCGAGGACGAAGAAAAAGAAAAGAAAGCCGAAGAGAAAAAAGAAAAAGACAAAGTCCTCACGACTAAAGATTAATACTGATTAAAAATGAAAATAGGACCACAAAAAAGGCTGGCTTCACAACTGTTGAAGTGTTCAGAGAAAAAGGTTTGGCTAGATGATGAAAGGCTGGATGAGGTAAAGGAAGCTATAACTAAAGCTGACGTTAAAACTCTCATCAATAAAGGACTTATCGGCCTAATCAGAGCTAACGGACAATCAAGAGTACGAGCTAGAAAAAGACTTGAACAAAGAAGGAAAGGTCGACAAAAAGGTCCAGGTACTAGAAAAGGTAAAAAGACTGCAAGACTATCTGATAAAGAAAGATGGATTGTAAGAATGAGAGTACAAAGAGAATTCCTTAAAGAGTTGAAGACTAAGGAAATAATTACTGTTCCTACTTATCGTAACTTGTATTGTAAATCCAAAGGTGGATTTTTTAGAAGCAAGAGACACATTAAACTTTATATTGACGAGCATAAGCTAAATCAGAAAAAATGAAAAATCCAAAAAGATACACGGTTCCCTACAGAAGAAAAAGGGAAATGAAGACTGATTATAAGAAGAGAGTGGCTTATTTGAAGTCTGGAAGAAACAGACTTGTAATTAGAAAGAGCCTTAAGAACATTTTAGGTCAGATTGTTGCATTTGATGCTAAAGGAGACAAAATAATTGCATCCGTAAGCTCAAAGGAACTATCAAAAATGGGATGGTCTTTCTCTAATAATAACATGAGTGCCTCATATTTAACAGGATATATGCTTGGAGTTAAAGCTGCAGCTAAGAATGTATCAGACGCAATCTTAGATCTCGGATTACAAAGTACGCCTAAAGGCGGAAAATTGTACGCTTTTTTGAAGGGAGTATTGGATGGTGGAATAACTGTTCCACACGATGATACAATCTTGCCTAGCGAAGAGAGAATTAAAGGAGCACATATTGCTAATTATGCAAAAGAGCTTAAGTCAAAGGACGAAGCTGCTTTCAAAAAACAATTTTCAGGTTATGCTAAGACTAGTATAAATCCTGATAATATCACATCACAGTTTGAAGAACTGAAGAATAAAATCAAAGGTGCAAAATGAGTGAAGAAGATAAGCAACCAAAACCAGACGTAGAAGTTAAAGAAGAGAAAGAACCTACTGTGGAAGAAGTTGTAGAGGACGTTGAAAAAGTTCCTGAGAAAAAAGTAACTAAGGTTGCAGCTGAGATGGAAGGATGGGCTCCAAAAACAGGAGTTGGACGAAAAGTTAAGAGCGGTGAAATTTACAATATTGATGTTATACTAGATGCCGGATTAAGCATTAGAGAACCAGAAATTGTTGACATGTTGCTTCCAGATGTTGAGAATGACTTGTTGTTAATAGGTCAGTCTAAAGGTAAGTTTGGTGGCGGTCAAAGAAGAGTGTTTAAACAAACTCAAAAGAAAACTATGGAAGGTAATAAACCATCATTTTCAACTATCGCAATTGTAGGAGACAGAAACGGTCACATAGGTATGGGCTGTGGTAAAGCAAAAGAAACTGTTCCTGCAAGAGAAAAAGCGTTTAGAAAAGGTAAATTAAATTTAATAAAGATTTCACGGGGATGTGGATCATGGGCATGCGGATGTGCTACACCTCATTCGATTCCTTTTGAAGTAAAAGGAAAATGTGGAAGTATTACTGTTAAACTTATGCCGGCACCTAAAGGTACTGGATTATGTGCAGAAGGAGAATGTGCAAAGATCTTAAAGCTTGCAGGCGTTAAAGACGTATGGGCAAAGATCAAAGGACACAGTTCAACTAAAGCTAATGTTGTAAAAGCTTGCTTTGAAGCTCTTAATCAATTAACAAAAACAAAGGTTCAACCTACTCATGTTGAAAGACTAGGTATGGTTCAAGGTGGCCTGGTTAAAGGAGATTCCAATGAGTGAAGAAAAGCCTAAAACTGGAAACAAATTAGTCGCAATTATACTTGTTAGAGGACTAATCAATGTAGGACCTCAAATTAAAGACACAATTAACATGTTAAGATTAAGAAAAAAACATGCTTGTGTAGTTATTGAAGAAACTCCAGCAATCCTTGGTATGGTTAAAAAAGCAAAGGATTACATTACTTGGGGAAGAATTAATGAAGAAACACTTAAACTTCTTGTTGAAAAAAGGGGTAAAGTAAACCCTGATGATAAGAATAGAACAAAGCCTTTCTTTAACTTACATCCTCCTAGAGGTGGATTTGAGAGAAAGGGAATCAAGACTCCGTTTACAATGGGTGGAGTGCTTGGTGATAGAAATGATAAAATTAATGAATTAATCAAAAAAATGCTCTAAAATGGTCGTTCACAAAAGAAAAAAAGTAGTAAAATATCGTGGATCTCACACTCACGGTGGTGGCTCTAAAAAGAAGAGAAGAGGAGCTGGTCACAGAGGTGGTAGAGGTATGGCTGGCTCTGGTAAACGAGGAGATCAGAAGAAACCTTGTATCTGGAAAAACGGTAAGTACTTTGGTAGCTACGGCTTTAGATATCACGGTCTCAAGGATGAGATGGTTCCTATTAATGTAAGTCAACTATGTGAGTTGGTTGATATTCTAGCTAAAGAGAAACTAGTTGAATTAAACAATAACGTTTATAAAGTTGATCTGAAGAAGATAGGCTATAACAAATTGCTTGGTTCAGGTAAAGTAACTAAGAAGCTTGAAATTGTTACACCCTACGCAAGCAGCAGAGCTATAGATAAGGTTCAGGCTGCAGGTGGAAAGGTTGAAGTAACTAAACCAGCTGAGCAAGAAGAAGTTACTGAAGCTAAAGAATAAGCGCTTTAGGGTTTTTTAAAAATGTCTGTTTGGGATGTAATACTAAGGAATCTACCAGAGGTAAGAGCTCCTAGTCAAAAGAGACTTTCTTTTAAGGAAAAGTTGAAGTGGACGTTAATCATATTAGGATTATTTTTCTTCTTAGGTTTAATACCTTTATTTGGATTAGGACATAATGCATTGGCTCAGTTTGAGTTTCTAAGTGTTGTTCTGGGCGCTAAGTTTGGTGCTATCATATCTTTAGGTATTGGTCCTATAGTTACTGCATCTATTGTTCTACAATTATTGAATGGTTCGGGATTAGTTAAATTTGATCTAAATAGTCATTCAGGTAAAGCAAAGTTTCAAGCAGTACAAAAAATCTTAACTTTGGGTTTCATAATCTTTGAGTCTATCATCTATGTATTCATGGGTGGTTTGGCACCTGATCCTGCATTGGCAGGTACTGCATTATATGTGCAGTTAGAATTCATGATAGTGTTCCAAATGATTTTGGGAGGAATAATTATTGTATTCCTTGACGAAGTTGTATCTAAATGGGGCTTTGGTTCTGGAACGGGATTGTTTATTGTTGCAGGTGTTGCAGAAAGTATTTTTATTAGAGCATTGAGTCCAATGCCTTCACCTAATCAACCTAATATTCCTACTGGTGCAATTCCTGCACTGTTTGCGTCATTATCACAAGGTAATCCAATTGGAGCGGGTATTATGCTTGCTTCGGTAATTACAACTATATTCATATTCTGTTTAGCGGTATTTTTACAATCTATGAAAGTAGAGATACCTTTATCCTATGGAAGAATAAGAGGACATGGTGTAAGATGGCCTTTGAACTTTTGTTATGCTAACGTTATTCCTGTTATTCTTGTATCCGCATTGGTCGCTAACATGCAACTTTGGGCAAGATTGATACAAGGATGGGTAGGTCATCCAACATGGTTTGGAGGATTCTCAGGTACAGAAGCGATCAGTGGATTTGTTTCATGGTTACAACCATCTAATCTGGTGTATAAGGCTTTGACTGGAAGTATTGTGTTTGCAGATATAGGAAAAGGATTAGTCTATCTACTGGTTATGATGGGCGGTTGTGTTTTATTTAGTGTTTTCTGGGTTCAAACATCTGGTATGGATGCTAGAAGTCAAGCACAGAACATGATGAAGTCAGGATTACAAATTCCTGGTTTTAGAAAAGATGGAAGAGTAATGGAACGATTATTGAAAAGATACATCACACCACTTACAGTTATGGGTGGATTGGCAATTGGATTTTTATCTGCAGCTGCAGACTTGATGGGTACACTATCTAGTGGAACCGGTTTGTTGTTGGCGGTTATGATTATTTATCAAATGTATGAACAAATTGCAAAGCAACATATGATGGATATGCATCCTATGATGCGAAAGTTTATGGAGTAGATATACTCTAGAGAGGGGTGTTTGAAATTTTAGAAGCATTATTTGATCCGATTTTTAGACCATTACTTAATCTTCCTCCGTTTTGGGGAATATTATTAATTTCTTTTATTATTTCTTTAATCATAACTATTTGCTATAAGTTCTTCACAGATCAAACTGTAATGAAACAACTTAAAGCAGAAATGAAAGCAATGCAGAAAGAGATGAAGACTCTTAAAGATAAACCAGATAAGTTCATGGCTATGCAGAAGAAAACCATGTCTAAAAACATGGAGTACATGAAAAGATCTATGAAACCTACGCTTATCACATTCTTACCAATCATCATCATATTTGGTTGGTTACATGCAAACTTTGCATTTATTCCAATAGCGCCGGGCCAAGAGTTTGGTACTACAGTTGTGTTCCATGAAGGAACTCAAGGAAGTATTACTATGCTGCCTCCAGAGTATGTTGAGTTAATGAGCGATTCGACACAAGAGATCGTCAATGGTGAAACTGTCTGGAAGTTGAAGGCAGAAGAAGGATTACATAATCTTGAATTTGAATACGGCGATGAACGTTATGGAATAGAAGTTCTTGTTACCAATGAAAAGAAGTATGAAACTCCGCTGAAACCTATTAAAAATAGTCGAATTAAAGAGATCAGAATTGATCATGAGAAATTGGTTGTCTTAGACTTATTTGGTTGGCAAATGGGTTGGTTGGGAGCATATATCATATTCTCAATTGTGTTTAGTATGGGTATGAGAAAGCTTATGAAATTACACTAGAAATAGTATAACTGGCAGAAGTAAACAACCCATTGAATGATTTCTAGCTACGTTTAGTAGTGGAGCTAAAAGGCCTACTGCTGTTGCTATTATTAGTACTAGTATTCCTTCTATTCCTGAGATTGCTGTTACTGTACCCGCTATGAGAATAATTATTGATATGCAAAGCGTTCTATAGTTTACTTTTGTTATCAATTTTGAGAATATTTTGGAGATGTTTATTGCTAATAATGTTGCCAGTCCTCCAGTTATCAGTGCTACTGTTATTAGTAGTACTAATTTGTTTATGTTAAGAATTTCTACTAGTTGTTTTACGACGACAACCGCACCGTTTCTTGTTTTACTTAGAAGATGTAAAGTTAATAAGGACATTACAAAGTTTACTGTGTTTATTCCTCCTACAAGTATTAAAAATCCTTTGTCCCCTATGTTTCTCACTATTTGTGTTGCTAGAACTGCACCTTGAGCTGGACCTAACCCGGGAAATAATGAAGTTAAACTTCCCGCTAATGTGCTCCCTGTGATTGCTTTGGTTATTGTAGTTTTGTTTATGTCTACTTCTTGTTTTATAGATTGTAATGGTAAACTAGAATTCTGAGTTAAACTTAATATTAATGTGCTAGTTCCAAATAACCCTGAGAGTAATGGGAATAATGGACTTTTTAGAGAAAATATGTTTAGTACGATTAATCCTAATATTCCCGATGTTAAAAAAATAAAAATGTTAAAGAGTCTGTTTTTATCTTTTAATAACATGTAAAGGACTATTATGATTAGAAGGTACGCTATTATGTTGTTTAGAAAAGGATAAAGATTTTTTATCGCTACGAATAGTAGTGGTGATATAATAATAGATAATATTAATGCGAGCAATGATCCTATAACTGTTAATAAAACTGCTTGATGTCCTTTTCCTTCTAATAACATTTTATGTCCAGGTAGGACAGATACAGACATGTCAGAATCGGGAGCTCCCAAGTAAATTGAGGGTATGGAATCTAAGAATGAATGGGTTACCGCCATTGATATAATTACTGTTGCGATAGTTAATGGAGATGCTAGGTTTAGCAATAATGAGCTAAGAGAGAGGAGTATAATGGATATAAGGTTCACATGTATTCCTGGAATTAGACCCGTTATAATGCCTAATGATGCCCCTGCCAAGGTTGCGGTTATCAGTTGTAAGAACATGCGTTAAATCACCTTTATTTCTTAATAAGTTTCACCGCCGCTCTTTCGAAAATCTTACGATGAGTTTATAAGTTAAATTTATTTTAGGTGTCGTGGCGTGATTGGCTATGAGTTATTGCGGGATTATCAAAGGGTATTGGAAAGAATCTGTCGCTTATAGATCTGAGTTTCTAATGAGTGTATTGATTGTCCCATTTAGATTTTTCATATTAATAATTATCTGGTCTGCGGTATACTCCAACTCAGCATCTGATTCCATCGGTGGATATTCGTTGTCTAGTATGATAACTTACTTTCTTATTTCTTCATTAGTGTTTACGTTTATCTACGATACTATTGCTGAAGAGCTTGAGAAGGAAATTAAAAAAGGAAACTTTCTAGTATTTCTATTAAAGCCATTTAGTTATGTTAAACTTGGTTTTCTTAAAAAAATCGCAAATAGATCTTTTTCAGTGATTATCGAAGTAATACCAATTCTCTTATTGTTTCTTCTTTTTTTTAGAAAATACTTTGTTATGGGCGAAATTGGTTTTTTCACCATCTCAGTCTTGTTTTCATTTGTTATCTCATACTTTATTTATTTGCTTATAGGTATGATTGCTTTTTGGTTGATAAACATCAGATCTCTTGCTTGGTTGATGAGCTTTGGAATACAGTTAAGTGCCGGCCTTTATGTTCCAATAGATTTGTTTCCCCCTGTGATTCGTAGTTTTTTTAACTTCTTACCTTTTCAATACATTACTTTCGTTCCAACAAGTATCTATCTTGGAAAGTATAGTGCGGATTTGTCTGCTGGATTTGTGTCTAGCGTATTTTTTCCGCTGCTCATACAAATCATGTGGATTTTCGGGTTATTTGTGCTGACTATTATCGTATGGAATAGAGCGAAGAAACGATTTAGCGGGGTAGGGGCATGACTTCGGCAATAAAATTGTGGATTAAATCAGCTCTAATCCATATTGCATTTAGAATGGCGTATAGGGGTGAATATTTTATCTCTTTGGTGTCTATGTTTGTGCTTGAACTTGTTGGTCCAATTTTTACGTATATTATTTATTATAATAGTCCTGGCTTTGCCGGATGGACCTTTTACCAAGTTTTGTTACTTCAAGGAATTTTTCTTACGGTTAAAGGTTTTAGTTTTATGTCGTTTATGGGCATCGTATGGCACTCAAATATCACATTACAAAGAGGAGAATTTGATTTAACACTTATCAAGCCAAGAAATCCTTTGTTTATGTTTATATGTCAATCATTTGATGCTGAAGATACCGCCAAATTTATCGGAGGATTGTTGTTGTCGTTGTATGCAATTCTTCACATACCCGCAGTAAGTTTAAGTGGTTTGCTTATTGGAATAGTGGCTATGATCTTTGGTGTGGGTTTTTTCTTTAGTCTCGCTCTGTTCTTCTCAAGTTTTATTTTCAGATTCATAAGGTCGATGAGAGTTTATGATGTTCTCGAAGCGATTGCTATGGTGGGTTATTATCCTAAGTCAATATATCCAAGGTTCGCAGGTACACTGTTCACAGCAATACTTCCTATTTTTATTGTGGCTGCAATTCCTGCAAAAGCAATATTTGGAGAAGTAGATATAGATATATTAATAAGTGCAGTTTCGGTGATAGTATTGATTGCTCTTGGACTTTATACGTGGTTTTCAACAATAAAAAAATATTCAAGTGCGGGCGGATAGAATGAAGATAATCAGAGTCAATAAACTTAGAAAAGAATTCAAATCTTATGAAAGAGGAGAAGGATTTACTGAAGCGGTACTATCATTATTTAAGAGAAATGTAAAAATATCAAAAGCAGTTAATGATATTGACTTCGCAATTGAAAAAGGTGAAGTGGTTGGTTTTCTCGGACCAAATGGTGCTGGTAAGTCGACCACCATAAAGATTTTATCAGGTGTAATGCACCCCGATGGTGGCTCTGTAAATATTATGAATTATACGCCCTGGATTGACCGCAGGAAATATGTTGCAAATATAGGGGTCGTATTTGGACAGAAGAGTCAGCTATTCTGGGATTTGCCGCCTATAGATGCTTTTTACATGCATAAAAGCATATTCTCTATTGATGAAAAATCGTTTAAAACAGAACTTGATAAACTTACAAAGCTATTGAGTATTAAAGAAATAATGAAAAAACCAACCAGGCAATTATCTCTGGGTGAGAGAATGCGCTGTGAGTTTGTTATGGCGATGCTGCATAAACCAAAAATCGTCTTCTTAGATGAACCAACTATCGGTCTAGATATATTTGCAAAGGAAATAATTCGTAAATTCATAAAAAAAATTAACAATAAAGAAAAGACTACTTTTATTGTAACAAGTCATGATCTTGAAGATATTGAACATCTATGCGATAGAATTATTGTGATTAATGAAGGTAGAATTGTTTTTAATGATAAAACCACTAAATTGAAGGTAAATAATAAAAAATATGTAACAATAAAATTCTACGATAAAGTTAATCTTACTAAGATTAAAAAGATGAAAAATTTCAAGGTTGTTAAAAAGCTCTCAGACTATAGTGTGAGGCTTGAGATTGATACTTCAAAGATGTCATTGAATGAAATCATAAAAGTATTTGATAATGGCCAGAAAGTTGAAGACATAGAGATATCAAATCCCCCTATCAGTGAGATCATTAAGAAGCTATATAGGGCGTGAATTTCTGTTTAGGTGTTTAATTATAACAGTTTTATCTCAAAAAACAAAAAAGTTTAAAAGAAAAAGTAAGTTGGTTTCAAATTATGAAAGAGGGTTTTGTTGTAGTTGATATTGAAACTACTGGTTTATCTGCTTATATGCATAAAATTACTGAAATTGGTGCAGTTAAAGTAAAAGATGGGGAAGTAGTTGATAGATTTCAAAGTCTGGTTAATCCTGGTGTGAAGATTCCTAGATTTATTACTCGTTTAACCGGAATAGATGATGAAATGGTTAAAGACGCTCCTAAGATATCTGAAGTAATAGGTTCTTTTGTTGACTTTGTGGGAGAAGATGTGTTTATTGCACATAATGCAACATTTGATTTTAAGTTTTTATCTCATAATGCAGAAGTTCATCTAGGAGAGGGACTTAACAACTCACGATTATGTACCCGAAAACTAGCCAGCAGAATTCTTTCCGAGTTACCCTCTAAAAAGCTAAGTTCTGTTTGTGAACATTATGATGTTGAGAATGAAAGCGCTCACAGAGCAATGGGCGATGTTAATGCAACACTAGAAATCTTCTTTAAAATGTGTGAGACGTTGCGGGAGAATGAAATCGATAACTTTGATAAGATTGAGAAATTTGAAGGCATGCCTTGCTATAAAGCTCGTTCTTTGTTGAATTAATTGGAAAATTTTATAAGAGAATTTTGTATATCCTAAGATATGGGTACTCTTAACGCAGTTCAAATTAGCAATTATGTATCTGCAGATTTGCATGGAAAGCGTGACTATTTAATCGGTATTAAAAAAAGATCTCATAAAGCCCTACATCGCCATTTCGCTTTACTTAAAAAAGATCTGGGTCCAGATTTGTTTCTTGATCCTGATAAAGTTTATCCAAAGATTGGTGAACATCTTAGGAATATTGCCATAGCCATAAGAAAAATGTCTATTTCTATGAATTTACTTAATAGAATTGTTCTTAGTGGAATGTACTTGGCCAAAGATTTTTACAAATACTCTCCTAATGATGAACTGAAGGCAGTTATACATGATATTGATCATCATATTATGGATGATTTCAGAAACTATGTGATAATGTGTGAGAGGTTTCGAGATCATATCCCTTTCAAGGTCTTTGAAGATGCGTCAAAGAATCAAACTTTTCCATCTAGGCAAGTTCATGAAGCTATCAAAGCATTAACTGTTCTTGAAGAAAGAGAGAAGGAGATGTCAAGAAAGCTACATCACTTTTTTAAGAGACATAAAGTTGTGGTTAAAGATTTATTTGCTGCGGTCCAAAGTCTTGATCGTGGAAAACTGGGTTCACTAGAAAAGTTCAAATCAAATAACCCTACCACGGTTGTTGGAGCGTTGTGTATGTGCTTTACGGTTATGGGCTATCTAGGTGTGTTTATCACATTAGGCTATGGTATTGCTGGATTGCTGGGTGGTGGAACTGTATTGCGTGCACTGTTTGGTGTCTCCAAAGGTATGGCCCCCTTGAAACTGTTAGGAAATTTCTTTTTTAGTAGCGGTACATCCACTTTGAGTATAATTATTGATAAAGGTGCTAAGCTGGCAATAAAACCTGCATAAATTAATAAATGCGAAGTTCTAAGATTATAGTATGAAGGTAATTATAGTAACTGGCACGCCTGCGACAGGAAAAACAACAGTAGCTAAAGCTATAGCTAAACAACTAGACTTTCATTATGTTGATATTAAAAAACTAATAAAAGAGAACAATCTTTCTGATGGCTTTGATGAAGAGAGAGATTGCGATATCATTGATGAAGATAAATTGAGTAAATTTATTGTAGATAATGTGATTAAATCGTACAACAGAGATGTTGTGATTGATTCTCATTTATCTCATTTCATTTCTAAAGAGAATGTTGATGTTTGTGTCTTGACTACTTGTGAGCTAGATGATTTGAAGAACCGTCTAGAAGAGAGAAATTATGCTTACAAAAAGATAAAAGAGAATATGATGTGTGAGATAATGGATATTGTTGGTGAAGAAGTAAGAGAAGCTGAACATAGTGTATTCACGATTGATACTAGTAAAGAACTTAGTTCTCAAATTGAAAAATTAAAACTTAAGCTTTAATTGTCCGGTTCCATCTTGTTGTGGCGCTTCAGCAAGTGTTCTCTCATCTCCTGAAAGATATGTTCTTACAACATAATCCACTAAATCTACTTCATCAGTAAACTTTCCTTGAATGTAGCTAACTACTTCGGCATTTGTTAGAGGTGTCTTACGATATGGCCTTTTCGAAGCAGAAGCATCTAACTTATCTGCAAGCTCCAATATTTGTCTTCCCCTTATTACCCATGGATCAACAACTTCGGGACTACGTCTTCTAATCAAGTCAGTTTTAGGTGGAGTGTGTGCTCTTTTTTGGTGTGTAGCATATCCGTTTCCGCCATTATCGTGATGATGTGCTGCAATGTTTCTTGCTAAAGGGTAGATTCGATCTAACCTTTCTAATGCAACGTAAGTTAATTGAGTGTGTGTCCTCATTAGCGCTCGTTCTTGAGCAGAGTATCCATCCGTTCTCGATACTAATGCGAGAGATAGATTTATTTTACCAAAATCATGTAAAAATCCCGCAGCCAACATAGTCTCTAATGGATTTAATACTTCCTTCGGTACTTCAATTTCAGTCATTGCAAAATCTTCAAGAAATAGATCTGTTGCAATCATTCCACCCCTTGCACAATGTGATGCAGTCACTTCATAGAAGTCTAAAATGTGACCGAAAAAAGATCTAAATAGGTCCTGTTCAGATATGGTACGTAAAGCATCATATATTCTATCTGCGCGTGACGTTGAGAAACTTATGTTTTCGGAAGAATCAAAAGTAGAACGTGTAAATTCTTCAATCTCCTGACTAGTTGGTACTGTAATCTGCGTCATGTACGTCCCCCGTTGCTGTTGATTAAAAAATAAGAAATAAAAAAATAAAAAATTAAAGTTTGTCGATCTTTACAATGTTGATGCTAGTTGCTTTTGGGTCAACTTTGCTATCCATTGCAATTAGATGCTTAACTCCAATCTTTTGGCTTGCTTGAACAAGTGAACTCTCAACCGAACCATCAAACACAACAGCGTATACACCACTAGATAAACTGGATACTGTCGATTCAAGTTCAGAAGTTGGAACTTTACCAAGTATATTCAAAGATTGATCTAAGATGTAAGCACCTCTTGTACCTACAAGCTCTTCTGCAATTCCTTTTATCTTCTCGGTTTCGTCTGCCTTAAGAGTTTTCTTTGCATACTGTCTAGGAGCAGGCCGTCTCTCACGATCATCAGGTCGTGCTCTAGGAGCAGATCTTCTGTCGCTTGATCTGGAATCTGTTCTTGTAGTAGTTCTAGTAGAACTGGCTCTTGCAGGACTAGCCCTTGCGCTCCGTGAAGCGAATGGTTTTCTTAACCTTTCAGAGTCAGAAGCTTTCTTCTCAACAACATCAAGTTTTGCTTGTTCTGCAGCAATTTTACTTCTCAAACACTTGTGGAGTTCTTTTTTAGTAAGTTCTTCAACTTCCTTTCCATCAGGTGCTCTAGTTACAAAGTCTATCTCTGCAACTTCAAGAAGTTCTTGAATGTTAAGATCTCCTCCTCTGTCTCCGTCTACAAATACAATAATTGACTTTTCTTTACTTAAGTCGATAATTGTTTGTGGAACTCCTGAACCATTCATAGAAATTACATTTTTAAATCCGTGTTTGATTAGTGTTACAACATCTGCTCTTCCTTCAACAACGATTACTTCTTCGCTTTCTTCAATTGCTGGACCTGCAGCTAGTCTATCTTTACCAAACTCTTGGATCTCCATAACTCTTACAGAATATGCAACTTCGTCTGCAAGTTCTTGAGAATCAGGTGATGATGTATCTACAAATTCTTTTAGTAGTTCTTTTGCTCTTTCTACAACGTATTTTCTCTTAGAGATTCTTACGTCTTCAATTTTTCCAACTTTTAGCTTAGAATTACATGGCCCAATCCTTTGGATTATTTCCAAAGCTGCTCCCATGATACAAGTTTCTGCTTTATCTAGGCTAGAAGGAATAATTATTGTTCCATGTGTCTTGCCGCCTTTAGTCTCTAGAGTTACTTCTATTCTTCCTATTCTTCCAGATCTTTGAAGTTCTCTTAATTCAAGTTCTGTACCAAGAAGTCCTTCTGTTTGACCAAAAATTGCTCCAACAACATCAGGTCGGTCTACGATACCTTCGATGTCAATTACTGAATGAACAATATATTTTGCTGATACTGGGCTTATCTTTGCCATTTTGTCGCCTCCTATTTTCTATCGTCTATTGTTATTACTCGAAAAGCTCATAGAACTAGCGAATACGGAGGCTAACTTTGGCCCCTATAGCTGTTTTAACGCCAAATAATGATTAAATGAATGCGATAAGTTCTTTGAACTGTTCTATGATCTTTTCTGTAAATATGAAAAGGTTGTTGCCCGAAACACTAACTCTCAAGTTCATAGCGCGACTTTGCCGTAAGCTCCATTGAGTACTCTCGCGACGGGCTGGATTGCGTAAGAGTGGCTCTCAATCACAGTTAAGGAACTTCCCATACTCTTGAAAGGACCCATTTACACAATGGAGACTAAAGGTATATTAGAATTTATAAATCTTCCGTTATTGAGTTTTTTTTCGAGAAATAAGGCTGTAGAAGTCTTGAGAACATGAAAAACCCGGGCAGAACACTCCTAAAGAATGCTCTGCTGGGAAAAAGAGGTGAGTATAAAACCCCTGCAAAACACCGAAGTGCCCTGCGGGGGAAAAGAGGTGATTGATTATGAAAAAGGATAATGAAAAAAAGTGCCCACCAAATGCCGGAAAGCATCTGTTTGGGCGCTTTAAGGGGTGTTTAGGCATATTGATTAATTTAATTAATCAATTTGTTACTATGTGGTAGGCACACGATATATATAAAGGTTTCGCTTCATCGTTACTAGCGAGTAGTTAATTGTTTGCTTTTGAAACCATTTAAAAAGTAGAGAGGACAACAGAAAACTATGGGAAAAATAACTAAGGAGAAATTCAAGACATACAAAACCGTCTTTGATGAATGGACCGAGAGAAATATAGCAAAGCTAATGGCTCAAGGACACTTCAATGAAATTCTTAGTCCCATTGCATTAGGTAAAGAAGCGAACGTATTTACTGCAGAGAAAAAAGACGGCACAATAGTTATTATCAAAATATATAGGTTGGAGACGTGCGACTTTAACAGAATGTACGATTACCTTCGATTAGATGTAAGATATTCTAGCGTAAAGCATTCAAGAAGGAGTATCATATTCACATGGGCTCAGAGAGAATATAGAAACTTAATGAAGGCCAGAGAAAAAGGAATAAGAGTTCCAACACCCATGGCAATCAGAGATAACATATTGATCTTAGAATATATTGGCGATGATGTGCCTGCTCCAAAATTAAAAGACTATGTTCCAAAGGCAAGAAGAAAGGTGCTTGATAAAATTATTGAATACATGAAAAAATTACATCAACTAGGGTTAGTTCATGGAGATCTTAGTGAGTTTAACATATTGATAAAAGACGATAACCCATACTTTATTGATTTTTCACAATCATCATCTATAGAAAGTTCTACAGCAAAAGAGTTGTTGGAAAGAGACTGTAAAAACATTGCAAGGTTTTTTACCAAAATAGGAACAGAAATAGAAATGGAAACTATTTGGAAAAAGATAACTGGTAAAGAGCATGTTTAGAACTATCTTCTCTGTTGATTGAGTTGAGATTCTTCTCTTATTTCATTGAATGCTTCAGCAATAAGATCGTTACTCCAACCCATTTTAAACAACGCATCATTGATTTGTTGAGGATTAAATCCTTTGGCTAATGACGATCTAATGAAGTCTTTTAACTTTTCAATTTGAGGATTAAACTCGTGCACTTGATGTTGTTGTGCCATTTTCTGCATGGTTTGTTGCGCGTTAGCAGATGCACCAGGATGATATGCCTTAACTAATACGAAGCCCATGAGTAAGAAGATTGCTAAAACTCCCGCTATGATCCATTTCAATAAACTCATATCAAATCCAGCTTCAACTGGTTCTGGTTGAGGTTGGACCGGTTCAGGTTCTGTTTTGGGAGGTTGAGGCCTTTCCACAACCGGTGCTTGTTCTTCTTCAAATGATATTATTATAGTGTGTTTTGAGTGTGTATAGTATATCGTTAATTCAGAATCAATATTGTTCCAGATCCAGTCAGTATTTTGTTCTATTACTTTATTATCTATTCTAATACCCTCAGGAGATTCTTTAGTTTTCATAGTCAGGATACCATCGATATTAGATTCACCCTCCAACTCTATTAGTAATCTAGATTTTAACCATTTCATCCGCACAATATTTGATGTTGTGTGTGTAACATATGAAGAAGATGATAACGTATTACCAAGAGTGATCTCTTCGCAGGCTCCTTGACTACAACTTTTTGGACACTCAAAGTATACAGATCTTAGTTCCCCATTTGAGCAGAAAAAATCTTTTAGTATTTTCTTTGCGCACATATCAGTATATGTTTTAGTGTTTAGTTTTATCTCATTCTTCGTGTAAAAATTATTGTCTGTTGTGTCATCGCAAGATAAATCATCAGCTTCTTGTTTAGGTTTTGGCTCCGTTTTAAGGAATTCGTGTCTAGGAAGAGTTACTTCTTGATCTTCCCAGATGTACCCTAATTCACAAGCATCTGAATCTTGTTCAGGACGATAAGATGTTAATACATCAGCAACGCCAAGATATCTATTGGAGAAACTAATTAGGCTTCCAAGTTTTACATCATGACTTTCATCTCCAATTGTGAACTTGCAACTAGATTTTGAAGGATCTTCAGTTTTTATTGCATCCAATAAAGTTATGTGGTATTCTTTATCAACTTCTTTTGTTGATGTTTTATCTTGCCAGAATAGTTCCAATAATTCTTCTCTAGTTTTTTCAGTAAAGCTTTCTTTATTGTATTTATACACACCATAATTGCTTGAATATACGTTGACTCTACAACCTAACGCACCTTTTGTGCTAACCAGCACAGGATTAATGAATATACCATTTGCAAGAACATACTCATCTTTAGGTACAATGAATAATTCTTCGTTTACTTCGATTGCACAAACATCTGTTTCATGTCTTGACGAAAACATAACATCTTTTAGCAACATAGTATACTCTTTCTCGTTGATGACTACTTTAACTTCGCCCTCATCTAAGAATACATCAACCTCTTCTTCCACAAAATCATAACCAGCAGTAGCATTTTCTTCAGGTTCTTCGGACTGGCTTTCAAATATTTCTGCAGGTGTCTCAGTTACAGGTTCTTGTTCTTCTTCAGATTCTTCTTCTGCTTCTTGACAGATTGATTCAGCACAGTTATTTGAATCACAGTCAGAGTTATCAAGACAGAATGAACCAATACCACACAATTTACACTCACCACCACAATCTACATCAGTTTCTAATGTTTCATTGTCTAATTGATCATTGTTACATAGTTCAGAAACCTGATCAGAGACGCAAACATCTCCTTCACAAAGACCTTCTTTACAATCTGAGTCTTCTTTACACTCATCACCCATTCTACATTTACTACAGAGAGTACCGCCGCAATCAACATCAGTCTCTTCATTATCTTCATCTAGTCTCGCATTAGTACATAATAGATCTGCAAAACGATCAAAGCATTCTCTTTTAGTACAAATTAAGTTAGGACACCCGTTTTCATCTTCACAAACTGGTTCTTCAACACATTTACACAATCTAGAGTCGCAGTCAGCATGTACAAAACATTTTTGTTCTACTTCACATCTGTCGCAAGTCTTACCACCACAGTCGGTGTCCGTTTCTCCATTAAAGATATCAAACACTCCATCAGTACAAGCATCATCCTCTTCAGTAATAGTTACAGGAACTCCGCTTTCACTTTCTAAGAACTCACCATACCCTTGAGCGTAAGTAAATGATAATAACAAAAGCATAGCTAAAATTAGCATAATGGCCAACTTCGTTGCTTTTGTTATGCAGTTCATTTTTTCTTAGTATTATTGTAAATTGTCCAAATGGTTTTGTTGTTACGATTCAACAACTTAGCAATTTCATAATTAGGAAGTTCTTCTTCTTCTTTGAGAAATTTAACAAGAGATTCGAAAATAGTGTATTTGGAATCAGAAAAGATGGAAATTGGAATTTGTTTGCACGATTCTATCTTGAAACTTGCCTTAAGTTTTTTCTTTGCATTAGAATGTGTAGTCCAAATCGTACTGTAATTTCGATTTAGAAGTGTTGAAACCTTCTTCAGGCTTAGCTCTCTACTATCAACAAGATATTTTACAATAGCTTCGAAAACACTAAGAGACTTATTGTTAAAGATGCAGAGTGGAATGAATTCATTAGATTGTTGCGTGATAAGTTGTGCAATGTCTTGAGAGCTCATATTATATTTTTTCTTAAAGTGATCAAAGAAATTCAGCATAAGATCTAGATCTGATTTTTCCATCTCAGAATGGTCTGAATCTCTGCGCATAAGCAAATAATCACAAAAATAGTATATAAATATTGCGAATAAAACCAATTATACAAGATAATTTTCTTATTTAATTGTATAAAACCACAATTAAATATACAATACACGAGAATAAAACAGATATTATAAGAAGATTATCCATCATATAAGATATAAACCAATAATAAGGGAAAACAAACGTAATTAAACACAGTATACGAGATAAAACCCAACAAAATAGGAAGATAATAGAATATTAAAGAAAATAATAGATATGGCGCGAACTACAAACTAAGAGAAATACCAATAATGCGGGAAGCAATATCAAGCATATAAGATCATAATAACATATATAGAAGTATTCGCACCACATAATTAAATAGTGCCTAAATCAAATAATATGAGAAAACAACCAAAATAATTAAGATAAAAATGCAAACCAAGAATTAGAATAATTTCCCATAAATACTCTTTATCCAGGCAACAAAAGAATGCTTTTTCACTTGAACCACACGAGTAGATTTACCTTCAGTAGGTTCAGTCACAGGTTCTAATTCAGAATCGTTTTCCAATGGTTCTTCAACAGATTTAATAACCTCTTGAGAAGATTCGTTAGGAATTGTTTCAACTGACGGAGTTTTGTTTATCACTTCAACAGGAGTGGGTGGAAGAATTTCATCACCAGGTAAAATCATTTTAGAATATAAAATCTCACCAGCAATAGTAAATTCACAAAGATTCATGTTGTCCTCTCGATAAATGTCACTTACTGTGATTCCTACCTCGTCAACTCGCTTATTTTGATAAAGCTCAATATCTTCTCTAAATCTGCCAACACTAAAAGAACAAGATCTGTCTCGCATGTTAGTATAACGATCATTATCGATTTTAAGAACTGTAACAGTGTATTGTTTTCCAAAAAAATTAATATCTGTAAAGGATCCTGCGCCGCCAGTAAACTTAGCACCTGCAAAAACCGAGTGAGACGCAAGTATAGCGATCGCTAATACAACAACTAGCAATGAAATTCTATTAATGTTCATTTCGCGTCCCCCGATGAATTATTGGCTTTCAGACTATATAAAAGTTATGTAATAGTAGATTTAGAAAAAAAAGAAAGTGCGGAACGCGATGTCCGCGCACATCTTTGTTAAATAAAATAGCCCATACAGGAAGGGAGGGTTCCTATATTTAAATCTTACTCAGGCAAATAAGAAGAAACAAGATCGTTTAATGGTCCGTTCACGTAGAAGAGAATTCTAAGAAGACCTTTTATTCTTTTCCCAAAAACCAGTTAGTAAGATATATTTTCTTGAGTTTTCCTATGGTCTCAATGTTTAAGACCTTCTTCTTCTCAAGAGACAAGAATATACGAGCCAAAGAGGTTTTAGGAATGCCTGTGGAGTTTCTTATCTTGGCTTGGGTGCTTTTGTTATCGCTTTCAAGGAGAAACTCAACAATTTGTCTTTCACGTTCATTAAGCGTATTTAAGATATCTTTAGCTCTTAAGTTAAGAGCATCATTACCGCTAACTACATTAACAACAGTAGAGGAATCAGAATTATCATCACCGGATGAAGAAGTATCAAACTCAATATTTTGAACCTCAGTTACCGAGCCACGATCTTTCTTAGGTTTTCTAATAATGAAAAAAGTAACTAAAGCAGCAATTAAAGCTATAAGGACTATAACACCAACCACATAAAGCACCTTCGAAGTGGAAGTTCCGCCGTTTTCAATGGATTGGTCCAACACAATATCAACACTAGCTTCTTGCCCTTGCAATATTTCAACAGTAGAAGATCCCGTCTTACTACCAAAAGCTGCAGATATTTTACACACACCAACAGGAACAACCTTCTTTGTGAATGTACCAAAAAGATTTGTTTTATCAGGATAATCGGTCTCTATGTTAGATTTACAAATGAATTGAAGATCTGCACCATTAACAAGATTCGTATCATCGTCAACAACTCGCCCCTCAATAGCACCAACAGGAATAAGGAAAACTACGTTTTCGACAGAATCTTCAGAAATCGAAAGTACTTGTTCTCCAAAGAAATCAACTTCCGATGTTTCAGAGTCATCCACCTCAGCAGTTAACAACCAAGGACCATCAGCTATTTTGTAATTGAATATTCCTGAGTTGTCTAAATATTTTACAAATGAAACTTCGCCGCCATCCCTTATATCGAGAAGAGTAATCTTTATAGGAACATCGACAATAGGTTGATTAGATTGAGCATCTTTGACTAGGAAATCGACGTTAACAAAAGAGTCTCCCGGTCTTTTCAGTGTAACTTTCTCAGAAACGTGCATAACATCTTGAGCATAAACAGAGCAAGATAATAGTAGCAAAGAGAGCACTATAACCGCTCCAGCTAACTTGTATGCTTTATCAAACATGGTCCATTTAAATATGGACCAATTTATAAGCCTTTCCAAAGCATTTATAGATAAAGCAAAAAGAGAGAATACCACGTCGAGAGCCCTAACAGATCGAGAATTTGAAGATAGTGCTTCATTTTAAAAAGGTTTAAAAATGAATGATTAAATTGATGAAATATGACCTCCGAAGAATTTTCCTATGAAATCAAAATCCCTAAAGAAAGAGTTGCAGTCCTTATAGGTAAGGGCGGCGAAACAAAGAAAGATATTGAAGAAAGTACTGATTCTTACATTGATGTTGATTCTAAAGAAGGCGATGTTATTATCAAAGGCCCGGATAGTTTAAAGATATTTACGGCATTAAACGTTGTTAGAGCAATAGGTAGAGGATTTAATCCAGACATCGCACTTTTATTGTTAAAATCAGATTATTCTTTAGAACTATTAAATATTTCAGATTATGTTGGAAAGTCTACTAATAAAACAATTAGATTTAAGGGGCGAATTATAGGTAAAGAAGGTAAATCAAGACAAGTTATCGAAGAATTGTCAGAGACATATATTTCAGTTTATGGTAAAACCGTAGGAATTATCGGTATGCCTGAAAATGTAAGTGCGGCTAGACGAGCAATAGAAAGTCTGTTGGGTGGCGCACCTCACTCTCATGTTTACAAATGGTTAGAAAAACGACGAACTCAAATGAAGATTGAAGAAAGATCTCCGTTTTGAGTTTAGTTATTCATCAGAAAGATTTATTAATAATCTATCAGAGATTGAAAAAGTAAAGAGGTTGATTTATTAATGGTTCAAAAAACTCTTGCAGAAGGCAATTCAAAAGGGAAAAAAACTTCTAAAGCACACGAAATGGCGAAGAAGCAGAGATCTATCTCTGTAGCCGAGTTCTTTGAGAAGAATAGACACCTATTAGGTTTCGATAATAAAAGAAAGGCTTTATTGACAACAATAAAAGAAGCAGTAGATAATTCATTAGATGCTTGTGAAGAAGCAAGAATTCTTCCTGAAATTTCTGTTGAAATAATAGATATGAACAATGAGAGATTTAGGATTATTGTTGAAGATAATGGTCCAGGGATTGTAAAGAAACAGATTCCTATGATTTTTGCAAAGCTTCTGTATGGAAGTAAGTTCCATTCTCTTAAACAATCAAGAGGTCAACAAGGTATAGGTATAAGCGCAGCAGCATTGTACGGACAATTAACTACTGGAAAACCTATAAGGATCACATCTAAAATTCACAAAGATGAACCCGCGCACTATTACGAATTGTTTATCGACACCAAAACTAATACTCCAAAAATAATAAAAGAAGAAGTTGTGCATTGGTCTGCGGAAACGGGAACAAGAATTGAATTAGATATGGATGCGATTTATCAAAAAGGCCAACAGTCAGTTGATACATACATCAAACAAACCGCCATTGTTAATCCGCACTGCACCATAATATATACAGATCCTAAAGCTAATCAAATTATATTTCCTAGAGCTACAGACGTGCTTCCAAAAGAAGCAAAAAGCATCAAGCCTCACCCTCATGGTGTTGAGTTAGGAATGCTTATCAAAATGATTGAGAGCACTGATTCCAGATCTATTCAAAGTTTCTTACATGGTGAATTTTCCAGAGTTAGTTCTGCGGTTGCAAAAGAAGTTTGTGAAAAAGCAAAGATTTTGCCGAACACAAAACCATCTGAAATTAACAGAGACATGTCTGAGAGAATTCTCAAGGCAATTCAAAATACTAAAATTATGGCGCCACCAACGGATTGTATAACTCCAATTGGTTCAAATGATCTTGAAAGAGGCCTAAAGAAAGAAATCAAAGCAGAGTTTTATTGTGCAACAACAAGACCGCCTTCAGTTTATAGAGGTAATCCATTTGTGATTGAATGCGCAATAGCATACGGTGGAGATATAGAAGGAGATAAACAAGTTAAAATAATGAGATTTGCGAACAGAGTTCCACTGCAGCTTCAGCAAGGAGCGTGTGCGTGCACAGATTCTGTTATGGGTACAGCTTGGAAAAATTATGGATTGCAGCAAAGTAGAAGATCTATTCCTGTAGGGCCCGCAATTATACTTGTTCACATGTCTTCTGTGTGGGTTCCATTTACTAGTGAAGCTAAGGAGGCATTAGCACATTATCCTGAGATAATTAAAGAGATGAAATTAGCATTGCAAGAGTGTGGTAGAAAATTAGCAAAGTACACTTCTAAGAAGAGAAGGATGAAAGATGAGATGAAGAAAAGAGGTTACATTGAAAAATACATACCGCATGTTGCAGACGCTTTGAAAAAGATATTAAGCCTTAAAGAAACAGACGAAAAAATGATTGAGGAGAATCTTAAAGATTTACTAGAACAAAGTAGGGGTAAATTAAAAGATATCAAAGCGGATAACCAAGAGTATGATGAAGATTTTGCGAAAATAGGCGAGGAAGAGCCTCAGGAGGAAGAAAAAGATGAGTAAGAAACTAAGCGTTCCTGAGAAAATAAGAAGTCTTGCTAAAGAAGTGTTTGACTCTATTGGTAAAAAAGATACTCCAAGACTTGAAACTCCTATAAGATCACTAAGTAATGTAGAATACAATGATAAAGAAGGGTACTTTAAGATTTTAGGTAAGATGAAGGAGAGGACGATGACCGCCTCTACAATAAAATCTTTTGCTCAGAGTTTACTTATGATGAATGAGTCAAAGACCCTGATTGAAGCTGACGACATCGCAACTAAAAGAGAGATGTATTATATTTCTAAAAACTGGGGAGATGCCAAATTCAAAGAACAACCAGAGTCGGACAGTATCATGGATGATATTGAAGCGATGATGGGAGTTAACAGAGAACAGATTGGTTTTATTCCAGAAGAAAAAGGCGGAGATATTGCAGGTGAACTAGTTGTAGTGGATAAAGATCCTGATACTGGTAAGCCATTAAAGATTGATTGTACTAAAATGGGTACTGGCGCATATTCTATTCCGATTAGCGTAGAACATTTACAATTCGAAACAAAAGCAAAGTTCATACTAGCTATAGAGACTGCGGGTATGTTTCAAAGATTAGTAAAACACAAATATTGGAAAAATGCCAATTGTATTTTAGTAAGCATGGGCGGCGTACCTACGAGAGCATGTCGTAGATTTATCAGACGATTAAGCGATGATAAAAAACTTCCCGTTTATGTGTTTACTGACGGCGACCCATACGGATATGGTTCAATATATAGAACATTGAAAGTAGGGTCTGGTAATTCCGCACACATTAATGAGTATTTTTGTGTACCGCAAGCGCAGTTTATAGGAATAACTCCGCAGGATGTTGTAGATTACAAATTGCCAAGTCATCCGTTGAAAGATGTAGATCTTAAGAAGATCAAAGATTTGATTAAAAATGACCCATTCATTAAACATCATAAAGAGTGGCAAAAAGCACTTCAGCAAATGCATAAAATGAAGGTAAGAGCAGAGCAGCAGGCACTTGCAAAGTGGGGACTTAACTATGTGATAGAGAAGTACTTGCCAGATAAGATTGGAAATAAGAAAACTTGGCTTCCTTAAAATGAAGATAAAATTATTCTTTTTGTTGTTAATTGTTGTTTTTCTAGTATCGTGCGGAGGTAATACGATGAGTAATAAAGTTGCAGTATTCGAAACTAATCAAGGTGTTTTCAAGATTGAATTATTTGAAGACAAAATGCCGGTTACTACAGGTAACTTCATTAAACTTGTAGAAGAAAAATATTATGATGGAACAAGATTCCATCGAGTTATTGAGAATTTTATGATACAAGGCGGAGATCCGTTAAGTAAAGATGTTTCTAAAAAGAGCGGATGGGGGACAGGTGGACCTGGTTACGAAATAAAGGATGAATTTCATGATTCTTTGAGTAATGTTGTAGGTACAATCGCTATGGCAAATAGTGGACCAGACACTGGCGGCAGCCAATTCTTCATTAACGTGAAGGATAACTCGTTTTTGGATCACAATAAGCCCCCTATGAGCAGTAAGCACCCGGTATTCGGGAAAGTAGTAGAGGGCTTGGATGTTGTTACAAAGATAAGTAATCTAGATACTGACTCTTCAGATGCTCCGAAGAATGAAGTGGTTATAGAGAAGATTCATCTAGAATAAGACATTATATCTAGGTAAGCATAATATTTATAAATAGATATCAGAATCTTGGCCTTAAAGGACCTATAGCCTAGCCTGGATAGGGCGACGGCCTTCTAAGCCGTAGACCGAGGGTTCGAATCCCTCTAGGTCCGTTTTAGTATTGGCGGTGTGGCCAAGTCTGGTAAGGCAATCGGCTGCAAACAACGGGATGATGAGGAAGTCTCATTTTCCGATGAATAGTAGATCCCGGTGATTCCAGGGTTCAAATCCCTGCACCGCCTTTTATCTTAAGTAAAGTGATTAGATATGCCAAGTTGTGATATGTGTGGAAAGGAAGGCAACATTACTAAATCCATAGTCGAAGGCACAGAAATGGAAGTGTGCCAAGGTTGTGCTAAGTTTGGCAAGTCACCCGCACCTAAGGCAAAATTCAAACCTAAATTTCACAACAAGCCAAGAGTTAGATCTCCAATTCCAAGAGATCAAGAGAATCTTAAGATCGTTGAAAATTATGCAGAAGTAATAAAGAGTAAGCGAGAGAAGATGGACATAACCCAAGAACAGCTTGCTAAAAAAGTATTTGAGAAAGAATCTATCGTTACTAAGATGGAGTCAGGTCACTTCAAACCATCTATAAGACTTGCTAGAAAGCTTCAGAAACTATTAACAGTTAAGTTGATAGAGAAAGATGAAGCAAAGAAAGTAGATGTTAAATCTGCTAGAAACAATAGTGGTGTACTAACTATTGGAGATCTTCTTAAAAAAAAATGAAAAAATAGTTTTATGTTTCTTGATCTAGTTATTCACAAATCATTAACTTAGGATTGATTTCACATAATTTTCTTTCAATTATGAATTTATCCATCATACCACACATTCTTGTCCCATCAGAAAATATAAGGCAAGGGTATTCTTCCAGTTCATAATATTTTGTCATCATATCTACTGCAGATATGTTAAGATCAACATCTAGAGAGAATATTGCAACTTCGTTCTCCAAATCATCATCATCTTCATTAATATCAGTAAGTACAAATGATTGATCGTCACATTTTTTACAATCAAATGAGTTCTGGTAGAAGAAAAGTAGTGGTTCTTTAGACATGTTACACTGTCGGTTCATCTTCCTCATCATAAGATAGTAGAATATTTCGTTTTCGTTAAATGTTTTTTTCTGTTTCAAGTAAAATTCATCTTCCTGAAACTCTTCAGTTACTATTCTATATTTATCTATCTTTTCTGCTAAAGTCCATATGTAGCTGTCAAGTTCTTGTAATTTACTTTCAAAGGCAATACAAACCATTTCGTCATCATAGTCGCCCATAATCAAAGAGAGTGTCTGCATACTGTTAAAATCAGAGTACATCTTCTGCATTTCTTCTGCCACAAAATCCTGCCTCTCATTATTCAATATGTTTCCTATTATTATTACAGACAAGAATAAGAATAAAGTTATTGCAAAAGCAATCACAGGAAGATAATTTCTAACACTCTTTTGTTTTGTCATTTTTGTTACCTCTTAATTGAATTATAAAAGTACTATCGCCATTTAACTTTCTTATTGTTTATTGCGTTCCAGATTGCGCTACCCCAATAGACCTGATAAAGAATGAAGAGCAGAGGGAATCCTATAAGGCCCAGATTATAGTTTCTAAATTTTCTTCTGGTAACAATTATCCCAACGATCATCAAGATCATAGCTGCAGCCACTAAGCTAGTCCCTAGTAAATTAACTCTTCCATACATCAACGGATCAAGAGATAATGAAAAATGATCAAAGAAATTAAATCCAGTGTATTGATAATAAAGAATCTCCCTGATAAATCTAGATATACTTAGATATATCGAAGCCAAGAACGTGAATAATCCTAAAATGATTAGTGTGTAGTGAAATGGGATATATACTCCGAAAAAGCCAGATTCTTTCTTAAACATCATTTTCCTGTGTTTCATGAAGGTTTGTATAGCTCCGGAGTACCATCTTCTTCTTTGAACGTATAGTTGTTTAAAGGTTCTTGGAAGGATTGTGTAGACTCTCGCATCGATACAGTTCTCTATATTATACTTTGATTTATTAACTCGGAATGCGATCTCGTGATCTTCAGTGATATTAGTTTCATCGTAGCCGCCTATCTCATTAAGCATGCTTTTTCTATACATTGAGAAAGGCCCTGGAGTTACAAATACACATTTCAAATATGAAAATATTTTTAGGAACAATGATAGTCCTATTGCAAACTCTACAGCCATTGCTTTTTGAAGAAAAGATTTAGGATTCTTGACCTCGACGCTAACAGTTACTGCTCCGGTTTTCTCATCTAGGAAATAAGGAATCACTTTCTGCACTATATTTGGTTCTACAACAGAATCTGCATCCATACAAGCAACAAAATCTCCAGTGCATATTTTTATTCCTTGATTAAGTACTCCTGCTTTTCCTTTGTTTTCTTTATTGTCTATAAAACTAAACCTGTCATCGCCCTTGATATTCTCTCTGACGATTTTGGAAGTATCATCTTTGCTTCCGTCATTTAATACTATGAATTCTATGTTTTTGTAGGTTACCTTCTTCATAGATTTTAATGAATCTGCAATAGATTTTGCTTCATTGTAAGCAGGAATGAGAAAAGTTACTCTTGGCCTAAACGATCTTGGTAGTTTTCTTTTTTCAAACAAATCTTTTCTGTAAACCGCAATAGTTAGAAAGAAGTATACTGAATAGAAGGTTGCCAGGAACCAAACCAGATACATTAATACATTAAACCATATGTTCACTATTTTCCACCATTTCTATATTTTGGGCCTTATAACTACTCTGTATAAGTTAACTCCAGAGACTGAGTGGGCCTTTTTAAAGGTTTCGTTATTCTGAAGTAAAAATAATAACCCTTGATCGTCTTCATCCCAGACGCTCCCGCGCCTCATTTGTTCATTTATGAATATATAATCTATTTTGTATTTTTTAAGTAAAGCCTTTGTATCCCTAAGATTTCTAGAATCAAATATTTGGTTCATTTCATCGTTTGTTTGATCAAATCCAATGTTGTAAGCAGATAATGGATCTAAAACTGCCTTCCTTTTTCCTAATGTTTGTATAAGGAATCCGTTTTGATAATGAGATAACACCGAGCTATCTTCGGGAGTGTTGGTTGAGAGCCAATTTAATACAGCAGCTTCATCAGAATAATCATTCTGTGCTAATCTATCATAATATGATACTGTTGAGAACAATAATCCGCACAGTATGATGATGAGTGTTAGATCTCTTAAGATTGTGAAATGCCATTTTATCTTTAATATTCTCAGCAATCCAATAGCTGCAAGATAGGATGCCAGAAATAACAAATAGATGTTGAAACTTTTGTTTACATCAATAGCCATGTAAATTAATATAATCAATAGTAGATAGAGTGGATACTTTTGTCTTTTCTGAGCCCAGCTGGTAAATAATCCAATAGTTCCAAGAACTAAAGCAAAGATGCTAAATCCGACAACTCCGCCAAAGTCAGACACAAAGTCTACTAATGCGTTTGTTTCTTGTATGGTATCAAATTCAAAGAACATTTGTGGTACAAACTTGAAACCCACCAATAATAATGTGAAAAGCACCACTAAAAACCATTTCTGTTTCTTTGAAGTTATTAATGAATAAGAAAGTAAGAATGCTAGTAAAAGTATTATGCTGAATCTAGAGAAGAACGATACTAGCACAAACAAGACTAGTGAAGTTATTAATCCCCATAATTCATCTCGACTGTAGAAATATAATCCCCAAAGCAAAAATGTTGCTATGAATGCATATGCGTTTAATGTGGAAAAAGTGAATACAAAAACTGGAGATGCTATCAAGAGTGAAATTGTGAGTACCAGTATTTTTTTATCTACGTGTAATCGCTCTAAAAGAAGATACAGAGCGATTATAGAAAATAACCCCATAAGTATCGGGAAAACTATTAGTGTAAAGGTATTACCAAGAAACCAGATGCTTCCTGATAAAAAGTAATGGAAGAAAGAAACGTACATGGGGCGTTTGAAGTATGTTAACTCATCTGTGCCACCTAAAAAATCGCCCTCAAGAATGTCTTCTGCGATTCTAATATGATATAATGAGGGATTGTTGGTAATAATGTTCATGTCGTGGAATGAATTTATGATTAATGGAATTAGTAACACTAGTAGTGCAAAAGCAAGTAGAAGAGTTATTAGTTTTCTATTCGATACGTAGTATATCTTTTTTGAAAAAAACATCTTTCTATTTCACCTTGAGTGAGCATCTTGCTCTAAATATTGTTACGTTATTTTGTTCAAAAACTTTCTTGAAACATCTGCTATCCGAAGTGTAACCTATAGACTCTATGTTGAAAATCTCTTTTTCTTTTTGAGACAGAAAAATATAACCTATGTTGTATTCATCAAGATGTCTTTGTGCTTCGGTCTCTAATTTTGAAGTGTATATTATCTCCACATCCTCTAAACGTTTGGTTGTTTCATCCACCAATAAGAAGTTGGAATCTATTACGTTTTTTCTTTTGGCAATAGTGGATATCAAATGACCGTTGTCAATTGATGCCAATATTGTTGAGCCCTCAAAAGTATTTTCTTTGGCCCATTCAAGTGCTTCAATGATATCAATAGATGGTGTTTCTGTAACATCTGCTCTTGCAAAAGCCACAGATGGAACAAATGAGTTGATTAAGAATGATATGAAAAAGAATATTACAAACGCAGGACGTATTTTAGGCCATTTGAGTTTTCCAAGCCACTCGAAATAATCCAAGAAACCTTTGCTAAACAGAAGCGTCATTATTACTCCCAAGAATAGTAATCCTAATTCTAAACTAATTAATTTGAAAAGTATTAAACAAAATGTTGAAAATGCAAAACTGATAAGCAAATAGATGTTTCTGTTCTTCACCTTAAAGATGTGTTCATAAATAGAAAAGATACCGTATACTAGAGGGATGTATCCTACTTTGGACATCACATCAAGTATAAACCATTTTATGGCTCCAATATTAAGAAGTTGTTGAGGGATATTGTGCCAGATAATACCTGGTCCGTTGAATAAGAATGCTTTTTTGAATATTAAAAAATCTACCCACAGCATTACAAACAACAAGAAGAGTATAGCTTCAATCTCTATACGTTTCATATTTAGTTCTTCTAATTTAAGGAATAGAAGATAGATAACTAGACCAGATGCAATTAGCAAAGCAGATGCGTGTATCAGTGGAAGAATGAAAGCCAATGCAATAAACAAGTAAAGATACTTTTTCTGTGGAAGTTTCATAAAACAATATACTGTTAAAAATGCTAAAGGAATGAGTAATGAATAAACAGAGATGCTATTTATTGTGAAACCCATGAAGATAGGAATAAATCCTGAGATGGCCGCGGTAAAGTTTGCAGATGTGTATTTCTCAGTCATCTTGTACGCTATCAGATATGCTACAAAAATTAACAACGATGCGAATATGTTGGGAATAACTTTACAAACTATTGATATTGGTAAAAATAGATTGAAGAATGCTAAGATGTAATGAAACATAGGGGGAAAGATATAGTACCTCCCGCCATAACTTAATGGATCATCAAATTGTGGAACACCATGTTCAGTTATATGTTCTATTTGCCTAAGATTAAAATATGCAGAATCTCCTGTGAAGTCAGGTGTGTTGAACGCAAAAAATAATCTAACACCTAAAGTAATCGCAAAAATTAGTAGCAAAAGCCACATGTTTTTGTTCCATCGCATTGAATTATAACCTTATTTCTCTGTTTATATTACTTTAGATATAGTTTATAAGTATTTATAAATGGCGTGGATGAAATGTTTTATATAGTCGATATCGATTGTTTGAGGGATATGGAAGACAGAATTAGTTCAGGTTCAGATGTGATTGATGAACTTCTCAAAGGCGGATATGAGAATGATATAGTTACGACAATTTATGGTCCTGCGGGTTCTGGTAAAACTAATCTTTGCATGATTAGTGCGGTTGCTTTTGCAGCTTCAGGTAAAAGAGTGATATATGTTGATACTGAAGGTGGTTTTTCTATTGCAAGATTGAAGCAATTAAGTTCAGAACCAGATGATATCTTGAAAAATATTGTTTTCTTGAAGCCAATCAATTTTGATGAACAAAGAACTGCATTTGATAAGATAAGAGATGTTATTAATGATAGCATAGGGATAATTGTTATTGATTCTGTTGCAATGCAGTATAGATTAGAAATGGGTAAAACGGATGATGTTTATACTGTGAACAGAGCGCTAGGCCAGCAGCTTGCATATTTAACGGAAATTGCAAGAACGAGAAAAATCCCTGTAATAATCACCAATCAAGTATATTCTGACTTTGACAATAAGGAAAAAGTCAACATGGTTGGTGGAGATATTCTAAAATATGGCAGTAAATGCTTAATTGAATTACAGAAAGGTCACAAAGGTAAAAGAAAAGCTATCCTGAAGAAGCATAGATCGTTACCTGAAGGTCGAGAAGTAATGTTCGGCGTGATAGACGAAGGATTTGAGAAAATAGAATAAAAAAGAAGAAATTTATTCTTCTGTAAAATCTTCTGCTGTTTGCGTGATGTCGCCAGCTTTTTTAGCTTTCATGTATTCTCTTGCAAGAATCCAGAATAACAAACCTAAAGATTTCTTTCCTTTATTATTACAAGGAAGAACTAAATCAATGTTGTTTGTTTGGTTGTTTGTATCACACAAGCTAATAACAGTTACTCCTGCTTTAGCAGCATCTAAGATTGCGTTTCTGTCAGGCCAAGGATCAGTTACTACAATTACCTTTGGCTCAAAGTAAGTTTTAAGTTCTGGGTTAGTCATAACTCCAGGAGGATATCTTCCTGCGAAGATTTTTGTGCCAGTTACCTTACCAAACATTTTAGCAGGTCTCCAACCATTTTCTCTTCTACTTACTACAACAATTTCATCGGGTGAATATTGTGATAAGAATTTTGCCGCTGTTCTGATTCTTTCATCAATCTTTTGCAGATTTAATACATATAGTCCGTCAGGTCTTGACTTGTAAATGAAATTACTCATGTACTTAGTCTTGAACTTTGTACCTATGTGTATACCAGACTTTAGATACTGGTCAATTGGTACTAACATTTCTTCACTCATTTTATGTTCTCCCAGCACAGAATTAGATTCTCTGTACTGCATTTTTATCGCCTCTGCAGTGTGTATGCGCCCCACTTTCGTGCTTTGACCCATACTAGGCATTTATGTTTAATTTTAAATTGATGATATATAAAGCTTACTTAGGCAGATGTGGTTGCATTTTTCTTAAGTAATCTGGATGGTTTACAACGTTCCTGTAGCCTATTGCGCCATTTCTTTGTTTTGGTGCGTCGAAGTGATATCTTGGAGAGTAGCCAGTTAGAGTTACTAGGCAGCCTCCTGCTTTTTGTAGAATAATATCTGCTGCTGCTATGTCCCAGTCTCTGATTAATCCTGGGTTTTTAGGGTTTAAGTTATGCAATGAAGCATAAACATCTCCTTCTCCCAGAGTAAGAAGTGCACACTTTAATGCAGTACTTCCTATTTCTTTAACTTGTTGTTCTTTGTTTATTTCTCTTAAGAATGCTTTAAAGTAATCTTTTTTCATTTCCGAGGGACTGGCAAGCATAATTGCGTCGTCGAATGAAGCCATGTTATTGGGCCATTTAACTTTTTTATGCACGCCCTTAACTATGTCGACATCTTCACTGTAATGTGTTGGCGTATCTTGATCCGCAAACCAAAGTTGTTTTCTTGCAGGCGCGTACAATACACCAAGTCTTGAATGATGATCACTTACTAGCGCAATACTTACAACAAAATCATCAATACCTTCTGCGAGATCTCTTGTTCCATCAACCGGATCAACCGACCAAAATGTAGTTGGATTTTCTCCAACAGTTAGAAGTCTTGCATTGTATTCTGCTAATTCCGGATCATATTCTTCTCCTTGAATAGGAATATTTGATTCTGAAAGGATGTTTAGAATGATTCTTTGAGCTTCTGTGTCTGCAAGGGTTACAAGCGTTCTGTCGCTTTTTTCTCTAGTTCCAAGGTCTCCGGAGTCTCTAATCTCCATGATCTTGTCTCCAGCAGCCAATGCAGCTTTTATTGCCAGTTCTAGATGCTCGTGTACCATGAATTAAGGTAGCGGAGACTCCTATTTAAATATTTGTATATATTACTACCGCACAGTGGCGAAAAAAGAAAGATTTATATAGTGTGAGAGGGTGAAATATCGTGAAAGCTTAACGAAGGAGCCAATTTCGTTTAAAATGTCCAGTTCAACACCAGCAATAACTATAGTAAAAAGCACACCCTTAGAGGAACGTATAGGTGCATCTTATTCTGAAAGAAAATTACTGAGTGAGGCAGACAGAAGAGCCTTCGAAAGTAGAGATCCTAGTGAAATTAAGACAGTTGCAGAAAGACAAGTTCTACGAGTTATTATGGGTCAGAGTGGTTATTCTTTAGATTATGATCAATTTTATAGAAAGCACATAGTTGGCAGTTTACAAGATTTGGTAAGAGGGGGTAAGATTCCTGGCGCTTTGATTGCGCTACACGCGGATAAGCCCGAAGAAATTCCTACATTCTCATGGTTCAAACTGGACAAATTAACTAGCAAAACTGTACGCGGTCAAGGTTGGCTCGCAGAAGTTGTTTCTGCTCTTGATCGCGATACTCTTGCTAGAACTTTTGTTTCAAAATTTGCAGACCAGAAAAAGTTTGATAGAGCATACAAGGCGAGCGAATATTTAACGTATTTACAGCAAGCTGCGTTAGATCCATCTAAGGGCGCAGACAATCCTATTTTGGCAAGCGCATTTGCACGTTTTGATCCTGTGCATGTTAGAGCAGCAACAAAAGACCTAATTCTTGCAACTAGTTTTGTGGATGCAAAAGATTTGCATGACGAACTTACAGAAATTGCAAATCCTGGAGAAAGAGCAGAATATGTTAGAGAAGTAAGCGATCTTTTGTTGGGAGTTAGCATTTATGGAGAAGCTAACAAAAGCAGATGCACTTCTGGAGCAATGCGAAGAAGTTGGCTTGGCGATAAAGATCACGAACAACACATTGTTGAAAAATTGTATGGTTTGGTTGACGATAGATTCAGAGGAGAATCAGGACAGTTTGATCTTGGTTTGTTGCGCCACCATATGTCATCTCCTGATTTTGAGACTAAACTCCCCGAAGTTGCTAAGAGATATGTAGATGTTAAAACTTTTCATGATTTTTGGATGGAGAATGTTGTTAGACCAATGGACAAATCTCCTTTAATATTTTCTCATGGTGATGCATTACCTACAAATGTAATGGTTCAACATGATAAGAACTTGGAAGCCAAACATGGAACGGATAGAAAATATAGTTTGGTCGATATGGAATTTGCAGGAAGAGATTATATTCAAAATCAATTTGTTCAACTTTATGCCAAGGCGGGAATTTTTGATTGGGACGGTAGTTCTTATGCTGGTGCATCTGGTGGAAGTATCGAAGATGCGTTATTGGAAGTTGATCATTCTAGGCTAGGCATATTTGCTAGAGATGCTGGTTTGAAGATTAAAGAAGAAGATTATGATTCATTTAGAGATACATATGCAAGGTTGAAAGTTGAGAATTATATGGCTTGGGCAACACGGTATCACCAGTTACCAAAAGTTGTGGCTCTTAGAAATGAAGCACAATCTATGGAGATGTCTCGTTATTACTATACTCTTGCAGTTGAAGAGATGAAAAAACTAGGAATGTTTGAAGATTGGAAAACATGTAACGCTTTAGAATATACTAATAAAATTTTTGGAACTCCGTACGATCTTGCGAAAGATAAAGATAAGATGATGAGGATTCATGCAGAACTTCACCCTCATCACTCTACTGTTAGTTTCTTCGATCCTGAAGATATGTTCGATCCTGAATCCCAGTTAGAAGATATGATCTATAAAATGGCGGAAAAGGATCGTAAGAAAAGGCGGAAAAGTTGGCTAGTAAACACAGGAATTGCGCTCGCAGGTTTGACGTTACTTGGTGCTGTCGCATTCTTAGGAAGCAGAGAATATGATCAATTAAGGCAGGATGAAATTGTTGAACAATTATCAGGACATTATGAAACTTTTGATCCAACAAGTGTTTGGCGAGTTGATATCGATCATGATCGAATGGAAAACGTTGAGGCAGCCCTGGCTAAGGTTTGCAAAACAAAAAGAGACGATACAAATGCCGGTCAGTTTTCTGAGCCTCAAAGACAAAGAGTTTACAATGCGTGCACTTCACCTCAAAACGCAATTGTTGTATATCGAATGGGCCGCACCATTGGTGAAGGTTTAGAAGTCGTACAATTGCTTTGGGAATTATCAGGAGAAAAGTACTTTTGGAATCCCAACCCTGGTGAGGGATATGCACCTTATCTTCCTCAAACTGTAGCAGCATCTATTGCATCCCAGATAAATCCAGATAATTGGGCATTACTGCCTATGGAAGATGGTAGAAGCTGGAGAACTAGACAGCTAGATGCAATTGAAGCCATTGCAAAATCTGATCCTACTGCAATTCATCTTAGACAAATTAATCAATTATCTGATCAGGATAGAATTATATTGGGAATGAAAGTTGATGATGATTACACTGTACAAACTAGACAACGCTATAGAGAGCTTGGACGAGAAAGAGGATTCTGGCATCTTGGTCTTTCAAGAGGGGAACAAGTTGTTAAGCCTGGAGTAACCAGAGATGCATATGTTAAAGCGGCAGAAGGTTTAGTTCATTCCGAATTAGTCAAAGCGATTATTGATCAGAACGAAAGACATAATCCTTTCGAAGGATATAGAATGCATATGAGTCATGGTGAAATGAATGAAATTGCGATTGAAGGTTTTGAAGGTTTTGCTGTTTTGGATCCAGATCTAAGAATTGGAAGAATTTATCATGCACAAGGAGAGGCTGTTCCAAACTTACAAGGGTGCTATGAAAGATTGATGAGTCATGGCGAACTATCCGCGGAGTCGATTCCGAAGTTTGGAGATTTTGTTGTTTTAGATCCAGATCTGAGAATAGATAGAACGCATCCATCAGAAGAAGAACTAACAACTCAAGATAGAACGCAGCGTCCTCTTACTAAGTTAGTTCGTATGTTAGAAGATGAAGGTATTAATCCTTTGAATCCAACCGCAGGCATGGATCTAAATCATTGTGCGGATGAAAGTGTTAGTTATAGAGATCTTGATGTTTCTAGAACTGGATTGTATAATGCATTGGTTAGATACTTGTCAGGCGGACATTATTATGAACAAGCCGTTTCTTTAGCTAAAGCCGGAGGCGTTAATCCTGGTGAATTTTTATCTAACACAGATGTTGGTAGAGTGTCTTTGAAGATAATTAATGCTGTCTGCAAATACGAAGTTAAGCAGAGAGAATAATTATAGTTCTGTAATTCTTTGATTTCTAATAAGCTCCACTATTTGGTCGGCAATTGTATGCATGTACATTAAACAGCGTAGTTGTTTTTTGTCTTCAATTTTGTCCATATACTTATCAAAATCGGTTTTTAGTTCTCTATAAGAATTCTCAACGTCCGCAGACTTAAGAAGATCAAATTTGTAGAATAGTTTTTGATATTGATTAAGTAAATCAGTAATAATTCCAAACAAATCAATTGCTTTTTTATGAAATAGTACTTTGTTCTCTCTAATGTACTGCGCCAAATCATCTAAGTTATCAGATAGTTGTTCTAGAGTTAGTAAAGTGTAAAACAATACTTTTGATTTGCTTTCTTCAGAACAACCCAGCTTGTGAACAATCCTCATACAAAGAAACATGAATTTGTTTACGCTTAGATCCATTTGTTCGATTCTGGATGTATTGCATTCTTTATTTTTCATGAGTTCTAACAGTCCTTCAGCCATTTGAGTTATGATAAGAAATGATCTGCGCAACATAATATCAAACTCACCTTCGGCAAGAGTGGATACATCTTTTATTAGAACAGAACTTTGGTTTTGAGAAACGATCTCGTATCCAATTAATTGATTAACAGGAAAATCAAGTTTATTTAATTTGTCTAGATCATCAGATCTTACTTCAATTTCATCTACACCTTTAACGTAAAGACCAAGTAAACAATAATTGAAAGTCATAGGTCTTAGGTCAGTTATGTTTAATGTTGCCTTCATAACTGGAGATTCTTTTTCTTCAGCATATATGACAATTTTTTCTTCTTCTTCTTTGAGGTCTATTTCATCGCCTTTTTTGAGATTGTGTTTTTTAGCCCATTTTCTAGGTAAACTGACCATAAGTGTTAATCCACCTTGTTCTACAACTCTTCTTTTCATCGTATTCTAGTATAACAACCCCTATAGCTTACGAAATGTCTTAATATTTAAAACTTTTGTAAATATTTATAATTATAAAGATATATATAAATTATAATAAGAATTTATAAATAGGCTTTTTCAGATTCCCTACCTCGAAGTGACTAAACCAGGGGTGGTTTGGTTAAACTTACGGAGGTTAGTTTAAAATGAAAAAGCTATGTAGCGTGTTGCTTGTTATGCTTTTAGTTATCAGTCTTGTTGGTTGTGGTTCAAGCCCAACTGGAGAGGTTGTTAAATCAAAGAAAATGGATGCAATTAAAATTGGATTCATTGGTCCACTTACAGGTGGAGCCTCAATGTGGGGCACTAATGCAAGAGAAGGTGTTTTGTTAGCTGCTGAAGAAATTAATGCAGAAGGTGGCGTACACGGAAGACCTATCGAATTAATATTTGAAGATTCTAAGGCAGAGCCTAAAGAAGCAACTAATGCCATGAACAAATTAGTCAATGTTGACAAAGTTCAAGCCATTGTTGGAGCAATTGCAAGTTCATGTACTTTAGCTATTGCACCTATGGCAGAAGTTAGTAAAGTTGTTCTGCTGAGTCCAGGTTCATCTAACCCAAGAGTTAGTGAAGCAGGAGAGTATGTATTTAGAGATTGGCCATCAGATGCACTTCAAGGTGTAAAGTTGGCAGACTATGCATACAAAACTGCAAGTTATAGAACTGTTGCAATTTCTTATGTAAACAATGATTATGGTGTCGGTGTAAAGGATGCATTTACTAATTCATTCGAAGCACTAGGCGGAAAAATTGTTGGTGTTGAATCACATGAGCAAGATGCAACTGATCAAAGATCAGAGTTATCAAAGCTTAAAGCAACTAATCCAGATGCTTTGTTTTTCCCAGGTTATCCTGTAGATGCCGCTCACGGTGTTAAACAAGCTAGAGAAATGGGTTGGAATGTTCCAGTATTCGGTCCAGAGATTTTTGAAGATCCATCAGTTATCGAGATTGCAGGAGATTCTGTAGAAGGTGTTGCATACACTCGTCCTTTGGTTGAAACAAGTTCAAGTTTCGCAACTGCTTATGAAAATAAGTTTGACAGAGAACCAGGAATTGTTGCAGATAATGCATACGATGCACTGAAACTTATTGTAGAATCTATGAAGTTAGTAGGAACTAGTGGCGAGCAAATTAAAAACGGTTTGCATGTTGTTGGTCAAAACTACAGAGGCGCTTCAGGAACAATAACTTTCGATTCTAACGGAGATATAGACAAACCATTTGCTTTGAATAAAATTGAAAATGGCGAGTTTGTTCGTTTGGAAGGCCAAGCAGAAACTAAAAAGGCAGCAATGAGTGGCGAAACTATCAAAGTTGGAGCCATCGCACCACTATCAGGAGATGCTGCATTCTTAGGAGTAGGAATGGTTAACTCACTACAGTTAGCGTTTGATCAACTTTCTGCTAAAACTGGAAACAAGTATGTTTTAATCGCAGAAGATGACAGACTTGAAAGAGCTAAAACGGTTAGTGCATATCACAAGTTGACAAGTGTTGATAATGTAGATATCGTAATAACTATTAGTTCAGGTTCTGGTCATGCAATCGCAGATCTTGGCGAGCAAAATAAAATGCCAATCTTGCACATTGCAAGTGATGCAGATATTGTAAAGAATCGTCGTTATTCCTTTACTCATTGGGTAACTCCCGATGCAGAAGCGGAAGCTTATCTTGCTAAAGCCAAAAAAGAAGGACTAACTAGTGCTGTTGCTTTTACTGAAAATCAGCAAGGCGCATTCGCAATCAGAGACGCAATCATAGATAGAAATCCTGGATTCATCATCAAAGATTTTGTTGTAGAACCAGAAGAAAAAGATTTTAGAACTATGATTCTGAAAGCAAAAGGCGCAGAAGCAGATACTGTTTTTATCATGACTCTGCCAGGACATACGGCTTTGCTTGTTAACCAAATAAGAGAAGCAGGTTGGGATGCAGAGATCACAGGTGTTGAAACTTTTGAGCTCGAAGAAGATCCTAACGACGTGTTCGAAGGTCTTTGGTTTGCAACAGGTTCCGATGGAACTCCAGATTATAGAAAAGCTTACGAAGCTAAGTATGGTAAAGAGCCTGTATTAGGTTCACCAAACGCATATGATTGGGGTTTGATCTTAATAGATATCTTCGAGAAAGTTGGTAAGGACAAAGAAGCATTTGTCGACGAACTTTCCACATTTAAGTTTAAAGGAAACTTAGGAGATATCTATGTAGATTCTGACGGAATTGTGCAAAGTGATGCAGTAATTAAAGTCAAGAAAAACGGCGAGATAATTACTCTTGCTTAATTTTTTTCTTTTTTTAAAATTTCTTTTTTACAGGTGATTGGTGGAGAATAGAAATGACATTTAATTTTTACATAGAATTAGAGGAAGATGGGCAATACAAAGTTAGTCGAGGATCTGTTGGTTATCCCGCAAAAAAAGATACGTTTGTTGGTGAAGACCCGGATGCGGTTGCTAAATATATTGAGCGAATGAGTGGTCTTCCAGGACATGGTATGGCGAGTTCAGTTTTTGATCTCGTAGTCGATGCAGCAGCACTTGAAAAGTTAGGTGGTGAGCGAGTTACGGCAATAAAAGATCAACTTGATTTGCGAACTCAACAAATTGCAGGTGTTGATGCAGCAGTTAATGATTTCGGAGATGGCTTATGCAGCCTTGATGTTGTTTTAGATACCGCGAGGAAGAATAAATATCCATGATCAAATTATCAGCGAGGGGACAACGAGGATTCTACGGCTAAGACCTCCGTTAAAGCTTTCACCCCTTGCTGATTTTATATTCATTAGGAGGAAAATAGAAAATGAAAATATTAGAACAAAAAGGAGAAGTTACTATTGATGACTTTCTTGCAGGTGTAAGAGGAGTTGTTGATAAGATCAATGCGGATGTTCGTGAAGGAACTCCGATAGAAGAAGGTGCAGAGTATTTAGCTAAGCGACTTGCAGAAGTTAAAGGCGATGGCGAGTATACTGTAATGCACACCCAATTAGCAGGTCCCGATCAGACAGGAATCTTGGCAAAACATGGTTTTGATGTTGTAATTGCTAAAGATGGAGAAAAATATCTTTCAATCTCATATTTATGTGATGATGCTCCTGCAGCTCATGGTGCATTTGAGATAAGAGTTGAAACTGCAAATAAAATTATGACTAATAATAATTTTAGAGTTGCTGGATCTTCTCAACCTGCGGGCGTTCGTTTAACAAGTAAGCAGGAAAATCCTATGGGCGATCCAGTTCTAGAGAGTATGGTTTACTTCCATTTGAACAGACCACATCTTGATGAGCAAGCTAAAGCAATTGCTAAGCAAGGAACTAGTGTTGTTTTACTAACCCCTGCGACTGCTCTAGGCTTTATGCAGAATGGATTGAATATGTTTTACGAGCAGTAATTCTGCTCTTTTTTATTGATTTTTTGGAGTTGAAAAATGAAAATTATAGAAGATGGAATGAGCGACGATATTACTATAGACGATCTAGTAACTAAAGCAAGAGATTATGCTAGACGATTTAATATTCATTGTTGTCAAACTTTTCCAGTTCAAGCCGCTTATTCAATTTTTCTCGAACAGTTTTCTAAAATCGACGGTATAAACTATCCTGGCGGTCAATTACAAATCATGGGTCCGCCACCAATTCCTGGAATGATGAACGGGATGCCTACAATGGTCCCTTTAGTTCTTGATGAAGACGGCACAATTGGAGGATTAGTATTCAATTTCCAAGATGATAAAGGCTATGCTTTTAGTCTGGAAAGACGGATGGAAGATAAATATTTTAGAGCAGCATTTGGCGAGGACTTTGGTACGGGAAGATTTACTGTACAAATAATGAGTGGAAATCGTATTGATGATGAACATATCGCAGTTAACTGGGATATTATGTATGATTCTGCAATACCTGACGATGTTGCTGCGAAAAGAGATGCATACTTTAGAGGTTTAGAAGATAGAGGAGGATTTGGCTGTGAGTTAAGTCCCGCAGTAGGATTACATTTATTGAATTACTTTGCCAATACATTGCTAGGTGATTCTACAATAACTGAGATCGAAGATAAATCTAAAGCAGATATGGTTGATACGACAGTTAAGAAGACCAAAGATCGTCATCCAAAATATGATGTAGATGGTCCTCTGCGAAGTATAGCTGAGTTATATGCCGGAGAGTATTTTCGTAATGCAGGCGTTACAGTTTATAACCCCAAAGAAAGAGAAGCACTAGTGACTAGACTCACTCAATATGCTTTGATGCAACATCCTGGTGAAGATGGCGCAGATATTTTTTCTATGGCTGAAAACTTTGTTTCTTCTAATTTAGTTTCCCCTCCATCTGGTGCGGCCAGAGGAAGCCAGAATTAGTGATAACTATGACAACAGAGACGACTTTAGAGGATAGAATAGGTGGAGATCTGGCATGTGTTGGAGACGGAGTTAGTTTGTGTAAGTATTTTACCAAAGTCAGACCAGACTCATTAGAAGGCGTTTCTCAACTAGGAAAAGATACTGTTGAAGTTGCAAAATATATGTGGGAAAATAAATGGTATGCAGCGTATGGCCTGTATCAAAGATCTTCTGATTTGTGTAGTAAAGTTGCAAATGTGTTTAGAGGCGCAAGAGATTATTATAGAAGAGTAAATGGTGCTGAGAAAAGTATTGAATTGGTGTTTACAGATGTTGGTAGAGAATTACAAAATAAATATGATACAAAAGGAGAATTTTGGAACAAAATTAGAGCAGAGTATGATGAATTCATTAAAATAATGAAAAATTCCCCTAATTCTATCGCTAAAGGTATGACGAAGAAGTACGATAATTCTTGGAAAGGCGTTAAGGATATGTTTAATGATTCTAAGAATGTGATAAGTTATGGTTGGGGTACGTTTTGGGGAATGGTATATGGCACATATACTGGAGTGGCTGACTTTACTCACAAAGGTCATGAGATAATAGATGCGGGGATGGTTCCAGATAATGAAACTTTAGCGTATACTGCACTGAGTACTGCGTTATTGAGATTCGGTATGAGTTTTTTTATCGGAGGATCATTGAATAGGATGGTACAAAAATTAGCAGTTGTTAGAGAAGAAAGAGATCTTAAGAGTGAACTTACGGCAGCAGCCAATACATTTGCAATTATGGGCACCATATGGTATCCTATAATGTATACAATACTGGAAGCGAACGACACATCAGGAATTGCAGAGATGATGTTAGTAGATTTAGTATCATTTGTGCCGGGTGTTGGTACGGTGGTGTACTTTGCGAGGAATAGGATGAATATGGATACAGAGCGAGAGATATAAATAATTTAAACATAAGATATAAAAACAAAGTAATAAAAGGATAAATGGTGGCAGATAAATGAGTATTGTAGCACAATTAATAGCAAATGGTATTATCGCTGGTTCTATTTATGCGCTTGTAGCATTAGGCTATACCATGGTTTATGGTATTCTGAAGTTCATTAATTTTGCACATGGAGAGGTGTACATGCTTGGTGCATATTTTGCATATGTGCTAGCTAAAGTGTATCATGTGCCGATCGTTGCTGCATTCATTATATCTATGATATTATGTGCAATAGTTGGTGTAATAATTGAACGGGTTGCGTATAGGCCTTTAAGAAAATCTACAAGGTTAGCGCCATTGATTACAGCCATCGCTTTATCTATATTCTTACAAAGTCTCGCATTATTAGTGTGGGGATCAGAAATTAGAACGTTTAGAACTGGAGAGATATCAAAAGGACATAATATTCTAGGAGCAATTGTTACAGATACTCAATTAATGATTATTGCCACAACTATTGTGTTAATGTTGTTGCTTTGGTTGTTTATCAAGAAAACAAAATTAGGAAAAGCCATGAGAGCTACTGCAGATAATCTTGAAGTGGCTAAACTTATTGGTATTAATACTGACAGAGTTATTGCAACTGTTTTTGCAATTGGTTCTGCGCTTGCAGCCGCAGGTGGTATATTAATTGGTATCGAACAAAATCTGGAACCTACAATGGGTGTGACTATAGGTATTAAAGCGTTCACTGCAACAGTTGTTGGAGGAATTGGTAATATTTGGGGTGCAGTTGTTGGTGCGTTGTTAATTGGACTAGTAGAGAATATTGGAATTTGGTTTATTCCTTCAGGATATAAAGATGCAATCGCATTTGTAATATTAGTTATCATGCTTATCTTCAAACCTAGCGGAATATTTGGCTCAGGAAGAGAAGAAGATATAAGAGCACAGGGAGAATAAAGAATGTACGACTATTTACTTCACATCGCAGTTTTGTGTGGGATATACGTAGTTCTTAGTATAAGTTTAAACTTAGCGGTAGGTTTTACTGGATTGTTTAACATAGGTCATGCCGCATTTTATGGTATTGGCGCGTACACTTCTGCTTTGCTAACTCTTGCAGGTGTTCCTTGGTGGATTGCTTTAATTGCTTCGGCGATAATGGCGGGACTTTTTGGATTTATGGTGGGAGTGCCTTGTTTAAGATTAAGAGGAGATTATTTAGCTATTGCCACCTTAGGTTTTGGAGAAATTATTCGGGCGGTAATGAAAAATTGGACTGGATTAACTAGAGGTCCGTTAGGATTACCAGGCATACCTAAACCTTCGTTATTCGGAGTTCAATTTGCAAGTATTGATATGTATTTGTTGTTGGTTGTTGTGGTTGCAATAATTACTGTCGTTATCGTGAATAGGTTGGTTAAGTCTCCATTTGGCAGAGTGTTGAAGTCTATCAGAGAAGATGAGATTGCTGCGAAATCATTAGGTAAAAATGTTGTTAAGTACAAGCTTCAAGCATTAACTTTGTCTGCAATGTTTGCAGGTGTTGCGGGTAGTTTGTATGCGCATTATATTACATTTATTGATCCATCTACGTTTACATTGATGGAAACTGTGTTGATGTTGTGTATGGTTGTTTTGGGAGGAGCAGGTTCAATTATTGGTTCCGTGGTTGGTGCAATCATTCTGGTAATATTGCCAGAGCCATTACGATTCATAAGCCTGCCAAGTTCAGCGGCGGCAGCACTAAGGCAGATGATTTATAGTGTATCTTTGATACTTATGATGATATTTAGACCGCAAGGTATTTTTGGTGAAACTTCTACAACAAAGAAGTTTGATTTACGGAAATTATTAGGAATGAAAAAACCTAAAATAAAATTGAGGACGAAGAAGAATGCTTAAAGTAACAGACTTGCACAAGGAATTTGGAGGAATTAAAGCAGTTCATGACTGTGACTTCCATGTTAAAAAGGGCGAGATAGTTGGTTTGATAGGTCCTAACGGCGCAGGTAAAACAACTGTGTTCAATTTAGTTACTGGGTTCATTAGGCCAGACAGAGGTACTGTTATTTTTGATGGCGCAGATGTTACTTCATTGAAACCACACATTATCGCTAGAATGGGTATGTCTAGAACGTTTCAAATGATCAGATTGTTTCCTAACATGACTGTATTAGAAAATATGTTGTTAGCGATGAAAAATCAAGATGAAGGTTTTAAGGCGGCAATATTTAGAAATCCTTTAATGAGAAAAAAGGTCAAACAAGGATTGGTAAGAGCAATAGAAATGTTAGAATTTGTAGATCTGCATGCTAAAAAGAATGAACTAGCAAAAAATCTTAGTTATGGACAACAAAAATTGTTAGAAATTGCAAGAGCATTAGTTAATGATCCTGAGTTGTTATTATTAGATGAACCTGCAGCAGGTGTTAATCTCACCATGCTTAAGAAAATTAAAGGTTTGATTAACAAACTGAAAGATCAAGGTAAAACTATATTGTTAGTAGAACATAATATGGAGTTTGTTATGGAAATGTGCGATACAGTTGTGGTATTAGATCATGGAGAAGAGATTGCTATTGGAACACCTAAACAAATTCAGAAGAATAAGAAAGTTTTAGAGGCCTATTTAGGCGGAACAGAGGGTTGCGAATGATTAAAGCAGTTATATTTGATGTCGATGGTGTGCTGGTTGATAGCGAAGGGGCTAGTTTAGATACGGCTGGTGAAGTGTTTAAACAATTCGGCGTAAAAATGACTAAAAAAGAGTATAAGAATTATACTGGCGTTAATCTACGAGAAATTGTAAAGATAGTTTCAAAGAAAAGAAAGGTAAAGATTAATGCTAATGAATTTGTAAAAGCAAGATATGATTTGTATGAGAAGTATGGGAAGAAAACAATAAAACCGTTTTCAGGTGCAAAAACATTCATATCAATGTTACGCAGAAAGAAAATTAAAATCGCGGTCGCTACTGCAGGTAATAAGAGAAAACTAACATTTAACCTTAAGTGCGGGGGATTTGATATTAGAAATAGAGTTACTGCGGATGATATTAAGCATGGTAAGCCTGCGCCAGATATTTTCTTGGCAGCAGCTAAAAAACTTAAAGTAAAACCAAATGAATGTATCGTTGTAGAGGATTCATTAAATGGCATCAAAGCAGCTAAAAGAGCTAAAATGTTTTGCGTAGCTGTGACAAACACATTTCCAAGATCAAAATTAAAAGATGCTGATCTTATAATTGATAGTTTAAGCGAATTAAAATGGTAGAAAAAAGATTGCTGGACATCAGGAACTTAGATTCATGGTATTGGCCAATCCAAATACTTCATGGTGTAAATATGCATTTGAATGAAGGAGAGATTGTAAGTATTATTGGTCCTAATGGTGCGGGTAAATCCACTGTTTTGAAAAATATATTCGGATTAATATCAAAAAGAAAAGGACATATTTTCTATAAAGGGAAAAATATAATCAAAGACAAAGCTTCCGATATTGTAAAAAAAGGAATAACTTTTGTTCCTCAAGGTCGTTCCGTATTTCCATCTATGACTGTTAGAGAAAACTTAGAGCTTGGTGCGTATATCAAAAAAGGGGACATTGAAGCAGAGATGAAGGAGATATTTAGAAAGTTTCCGCGATTGAAGGAAAGACAAAGTCAAAAAGCAGGACTTTTATCTGGCGGAGAACAACAAATGGTCGCAATTGGTCGTGCCTTGATGTTACGTCCTAAACTTATGCTTCTAGATGAACCCTCATTAGGATTGTCTCCCCAGATTAAGAAGATGATTTTTGAAAAGGTTGTTGATATTAATAAGAACGAAGGAATTTCTTTTATGATTGTAGAACAAAATGCTAAGATTTCTTTAAGTTTGTCTGATAGAGCTTATGTTTTAGAACTGGGTAGAAATAAGTTAGATGGACCGGGTAAGCAGCTTTTGAAAGATCCCAAGATTCAGAGTATTTATCTTGGTGGTGGCGTTTGATTTCTCAATATAAAACATATTCTTTATATTCATTAGATATTTATTCTATGAAATAACTTAGTGAAGATGAAACATTACAAATACTTAGGACTGATTACACTCTTGTATATAACTTTCCAGCTAGTTTCAGATGTTACTGCAGGGAAGATTGTGCAATTAGGGTGGTTTACAGTATCTGTAACTGTTTTGTATTTTCCGGTTACGTACATAATTGCGGATGTATTAACTGAAGTCTATGGATATTCTGTTGCAAGAAATGTAGTGTGGAAAGTTTTATTGTGTTCAGTGATCGCAGGTATAATTTATTCTCTTGTTGTATTTCTTCCTCCCGCGGTAGGTTTCGATGCTAATGCAGCATACACCAGAGTTTTAGGTCAGGTGCCAAGAATCTTAGTTGGTGGGTGGATTGCTGTTTGGACTGGCGGAATTCTAAATGATTATATTATGGCTAAAATGAAAGTTTGGACCAAAGGCAAGCACTTGTGGTTGAGAACAATCAGTTCTACAATTGTAGGAGAAGGAGCTAACACAATTCTATTCTACGTTATTGCGCTCTCTTTTGTAATCCCAAACAATATACTGTTTTATTCTATTTTGTCAGGGTGGTTCCTGAAGGTTATGCTTGAAGTAGTATTGACCCCAGTTACATATTTTGTCATTAATTGGTTAAAGAAGGCAGAGAATGAAGACCATTATGATAAAAATACAAACTTCAATCCTCTTATTGTTAAGTAAATTATCTAGTTAACCAAGAAATCTCATCTTTATCAAGTTCGAATTGTTCAGCCATACTTTCTGCAGCAGCTTTATCGTGTTTAAAGATGTGTTTAATGTAAGGTAGAGTATTCTTGATTGTAAGTTTTGTTGAAGAATGGGTATGGGATGCGATCTTCTCAGCAATGGCTTTTCGTTTATTGTATTTTTGATTGGCTAACCAAATCTTTAATGGACGTTGGCTTTGTTGATAAGAAACCATTTTTTTGTATTTCTCATCTTTTGATACTGCGATACCGGCAGATAAAAACGCATTAATGTAAACCATGAATCTCCAATGTTGCCATCTACGTATTCGCCTAGAGTAAACATCTGCTAAAGACATGAAGTTGTATGCTCTTTCAAGATCTTCTGGTTTTTTGTACTCTTTAGGAATATTTTCATCAAGCCACATAAAACATTTATCAAGATCTTCATTGACGTTGTCAAATGCATGAATTGCAAGATTGGGATCAGTAGTTTTGAAAACCTTAAGTAATGCATTATTTATAGATTCAATTTGTTCTCTTTGGCTTAATTCATCAAGATCCGCTTTCAATATTTTCTTATCTTTAGTTACTAAGGTTTGCAAATCGTTTATTGCAGCCCTTAGATCTCCACCAGACCTTCTAGCCAAAGCTTTTAGAACATTTTCTTCATATTCGACCCCTTCTTTTTTACAAATGCTCTCAAGAACTTTAAGGGATGCTGTATAAATCATAGGTTCTAGTTGAACCATAGTAACTTTTTTTCTTAATGAAGAGAATTTTTTATGGAAAGGATCATTTGCGGTCATGATTATAGGAAAACGAGTACTCTCAATTATTGATGCAATTGCGGGTATTCCACCTCGGTCGCTATTTCCTGATACGCCATCTACTTCGTCAAGCAGAATAAGTTTTTCTTGCATGAATAAACTCATTTGTTTAGAGGCATTTCCGATTATTTCGTGGATTGCGTCTTTATTCCTAGTGTCGGAAGCATTTACTTCTATTAATTCAAGATTAAATTCGTTTGCAATGGCATGTACTAAAGAAGTTTTACCACAACCTGGCGCACCGTAAAGAAGTATTGCTTTTTTTCGTTGTTTCTTGAAGTTTCTAACAAAGTCTAATGCTTGTTTAACTGCAGAATCCTGATCAACCAACTCTTTTGTGGAATTGGGTTGGTATTTCTTAACCCATGGTGCTTCCATAGTTGATAGAGTAGGTGAATTATTTATTAAAGTATTGGTGCGTATAACGCCGGAGAATAACGTATCCACAGCAAGGTTTATAAAGCTAGAAATGAATTCTGATTTAAAAGGGGTGGTAGGTTGAAAAATGCACAAATTAGCATGGAATATCTTGTAATTGCTGGTTTAGTGTTTGTTATAGCGGTTCCTTTGATTATGATTTTCCAAACTCATTCTGGTCAGATGAATGATGATATTATTTCTAATCAAGTAGATCAAATTGCTAGCAAAGTATTGGATTCTGCTGAAGCAATCTATTATTTGGGTGAGCCATCAAGAACTACTATTAGAGTTTTCTTTCCAAAGAAGATAAACAATATTTCAATAGGAGACTATGAAATCACCTTTCAAGTTAGAAGACAAAAAGGCGTGGATGATGTTGTTAAGCTATCTTCAGTTCCAATAAATGGAAGCCTACCTACTACTTCTGGTATACACAATGTTATTATCGAATCTAGAGGGAGTTATGTATGGGTAGGAACGTAAAGGCCCAAGTGGCTTTCGAGTTTGTTCTGCTTGTAGCGATCGCGTTTACTATTTTGATTGTTTTTGTCGCGTCAACAAGGAGCGAGTTTAGTGAACTTTCTAGCAGAGAAGAACGTTTTCTTTTAGAAGATGTGTCCTATATGGTGCATAATGAACTTAATCTGGCGGCAGATATGTTAGATGGATACTATAGAGAATTTACGCTTCCTGTTTTGTTAGAAAATGGAGATAGCTATAACATTTCTATCCAGAGCAATACAATAATTGCGATTTCTGAGAATTATGATTATGCTATAGGCGTTGTAGCTGTTAGTGGAGATTTGATAAAGGGCATTAATTACATCAATAAGAGTGGAGGTGTGGTTAATCTCAATCAATAAACGGGGACAAGTATGGTATACCGACTTTATTGTAGGAATAATTATTTTCTTTGTGGTGGTTTTTGTCTATTATGCGTATAGCAATAATACAATTGTAAATAATGATGAAGTTTTGGAAGAAACTATGCTCGATG
>Ga0008651_10000074_pt1 | contig 55966 bp, 49 predicted proteins | sample SaaInlV_200m_DNA_6_FD_59173 | JGI IMG/M metagenome (GOLD analysis project Ga0008651, IMG submission 59173) | Marine microbial communities from expanding oxygen minimum zones in the Saanich Inlet - SI037_S2LV_200m_DNA | ecosystem: Environmental > Aquatic > Marine > Intertidal zone ...
CAACAAGGAACAAGTATATCTTGAGGCATTAATTCTAAAATTTGATCTTCTTCTTCCAAAGGTCTTCCTTTAATATCAAGTTCATAACCAAGTTCTTTTAATCGCTCAACCCCTACACCAATTTCCTTAGGTTTAAAATGAGTAACAGGAATTTCACTACAATCATATCTAATCGTCCCATCCTTATTAACAAAAACTCCGTTGTAAGCTCTTAATATTCCTTTTAACAAATGCTCAGGTATGTGCTCTCTATTCGAGGTTCCTCTCACCCCTTTAATTAAATCAGGAATTGCTCTCAAATCAGCCATTTTCAAACAAGAATTGTATATTCTTCTAAGATCAATTGCTCTTTTTGACGATGCATCGGCCTTTCCATGATTTTTACAAACTTCTTCATCCACCACACCACACACTTTACAAGCATATTGCTTCCTGGTATGCCCTCCGCACTTTTCGCAAACACTTAAAGGAGTATCAATTTGGCAAGCATCACAAAAACGAATTGGAAACTCTGCATTAACTTTTCCACCCTCTAGTGCTGCTTGGAAAGATCTCAACCGTCCCCCTTCTTCTCCAACTGGAAACAAAACATGAGGCGTACCAGTCATTTTTCTCATTTTAGCCTTCTCAGGCCTACCCATTCTACATCCAATAAATAAACCAGATTTGTCTCTCAACCTAACAGAAGAAATATACTTCACTACATCCATGATTTTCATTTCTTTGTTTTTCTCTATCAACTTAAGAACTTCTTCTTCCGACTTAGAATCCAAACCCAAAGTACAGATTAATGCATTACCGTAATCCTCTTTAATTATTGCATATTCATTCGCAGAAACTTCATGAGGCACACCCAACAATTCTAGTGCTCTTTTACCATCTTCTTCTATTTTCAAAACGAATTTATCTTTTTCTCCCTGCTTCTCGATTTTGCGACATTTAATCCATTTGATTAAAGAAATTAATTGTTCGTTCTCCAACGCAGTAAAGTGAAAAATATATTTAGGATGCAAAGGAATACTAAATCGTTTACTAACCTTCAAGGCAAAAGAGAATCCAACTTCTGTTCTTAACGAGTCCTCAAACAAATCTCTTAAGAAACCTTTATCTGCTCCGAGTTCCATAGACAATTTATCTAAATCCAAACGACCATATTCCTTCTCAACTGCTTCCTGGAATTCTAGAATCCACCACTCTTCGCAATAGCCTGGAGGTAATAATTTGTGTGCCCTATTAAGAAAATCCCCATAATTAATCAACACATCTCCTAGATATAGAACTTCAACAACTCTTTTCTTATACTCTCGTGCTTTGGCATCACTATCCAAATAAACAACAGAACCATCATCTATCTTCACAATAGGTCCTTCAATTGTATCGCAAGAAGTATACGCGGCACCCTTTCCGGGACGTTCAACTTTAAGCTGAGTTGCTGTTGCAACATAATCATTCAAAACATGCATGCTCGCAGGATGAATGCTTTGCGCACTATACCCTGAAGTTCGACTTCTTCCAAATCGTAATCTAAATCCGCCGTGAGCTAAAGGATGCCCAATCACTGGACGACCTGCGACCAAATCAGCAATAAATGTATAATCAGGAGTTATGTTCCCTTCATCGCCCGCAGATGCTTTTTTACCGTGCGCATGAACTTCTTTCTTAATCTTAACGAACTCCTCCATGAAGTTCCATTGATCCATATCAAAATCATTCCCCCATTTAGAAAGTTGTTTCCATAACTTTTCCGCCTTAAGAGGTAAACAACTAGAATACAACAAACAATACCCGCTTCTAATTATGTTTGTTTTAATTCTTGGAAGATCTTTATAATTAGAAACTTCGAACTTCTCAGACTTATCGCCATTAATCTCTATAGGCATATTTTTACCCATAAATTCCATTTCCTTTTCGCTTGGATAATATTGAAGGTTAGTTACCCTCTCATGATAATCAGAAATCTCAACAAAGATTCGTTTCACTTCATCTTCAGTCGGATCATAAGGTAAATATCCTGTTTTCTTTCTAACATAATCCGCAATCAAAACACAAGAAGCCGCAGCAGTACCGCCCGCATTTCTCACAGGACCTGCAAAATTCAAACATAAATATTTTCCCTTACCATCAAGCCTGTCTTTTTCTTCAATATTGGTTAAACCTTCTAATGGTGCGGTTACCACCCCCACAGTTTGATACGCAAACCCTGTTCTAACACCCACCTCAATTGCTTCTAATTTATTATCAAATTTACAAAACTTTTCCGCAGCTATTTCTTCAGCAATCTTAAACGCGACTCTCCAATCCAACTTACCATATTCTTGTTCCAGCTCAATAATTCTATCTACGACACCGCTATCAACAATCTGCGGAGCAACAGTAGATATTAACCCTACTACCCTCTCAGCCATATTCTTTGCAAGCTTAACTTCTACTCTATCTACCGGATCGAAACCTTTAGCTCTTGCTTCGGAAGCTATCTTGAACTCGGTTTGTACGCCGTGCTCTATAGTATCAAAATAAGCCAACATCTTAGAAGATGCGATTATTTTCTCTTCTGCTTTTGTTTCTTCTTCCATTTTAGTAATATGTTGTACGAATCATCGGTTCTCGTATACTCAACCCTTCTTCTTTATTATCACAAATATCCGAAAATAAACATTTATTTTTACATGAATTTGGTGTTTGTTTAGTAAACGTACACTTTTCACTCACACACGAACTACAACACACCTTAAATCTAGCACAACAACTTCGCCCAATCTGCCAAAGAATAAAAGATTGTTGTGGAATTTTCAAATTCGAAAAAGTAGACATTAACTTAGCTGCGCCAGAAACTGCAACACGCACAGATGTGTCTTCTTCTAACGTAAACACTTCTTTACCCTTCATCTTAGCCAGCAAATCACCAACATCTACTACACCTAATCTAGTAAACATTCTAACAACATGATAGTCAACAGCAGGTGGTGCGTTTTCTAAATCATCAAACTGCGCCATTCCTTGATTCATTAAATCGCTAAGAAACGCGGCACTTTTCTTTCTAACAGGATCTTCAGAATATGCATCAAACAAATCTAATCGGTTCAACAACCCAGATGGGCCACCAAGCTTACAAAAAGATTCATCAACCAGTCTCTTAACACTTCCAGAATAATTTGAAACTAATTTTTCACATATATCCCTTACAAATGCCGTTCTCTCTTCAGCACGAACTCTATCTTCATCCAAACCTTCAAACCAAGACCCATATTCTTTTGAAGATAAATTCTGCAAATATTCTGCATTAAACTTATCCGGATGCGTCTCAATAAATCTTCCCCACGCACGCAAATGTTTATCGTGATTAATATTATGACAAATAGACATAACTAGTAAAGATTTTAGTAACTCACTCTCATTTGCTTCAGATTTAACTTCAACAACCAAAGGAGCTTTCAAACTACTCAAAACCAAACCGACTTGCTCGCATTTTTGTTCATTAAGCTTAACCATTATGTTTCTTTCTCCCCGAAATTCATTATTCTTGCTTCACGCGTACGTAAATTAACAACCGGAACTTTAGAAGGCTGCGCCTTTATACCTAACTTTATTTGATAATCAGATGTAGGAATCCATGTAGAGCAATTAATCATAGTAATATTTCTATAGTTAGCTATAGCCGCTCTATGAATGTGCCCAGTAATAAAAAAATCAGGAACTTTATCTATAACCAAATAATCTTTTTCAGCATCAGGTAAGTAAAGTGTTGATGTATGCATTGGCGCTAAATGTCTTCTTTGCAACAAAAATTTCATTATAAGGTCGCTTCTGTCCTGTCCCCCTTTCTCTCTTATCCCTTTAACTACATCTGCATAGAATGGAAAACTAAATCCGTGATACAACAAAACATCAAAACCAGGAAATCCTTCTTTTTTACCAACATTAACCATGGCAGGATTACTAACCAAAACAACATTAGGCAATTTCCATATTGATTCAGCAAAGTCCTTATACAAAACTGGCTGTGGTTCTGCTATTCTCATAGCATCGTGATTACCAGGACAAATAATTATCTTCATATGTGTAGGGATCATTGCAATATATTCAGTTAGTGCTTCATACTGTTGGTAAATATCATCAATTTCCAGATCTTTTTCCTGTCCGGGATAAATACCCACCCCTTCAACCAGATCTCCCACCAAAAAGATGTATTTTACTTTAGAAGCGATATCTCTTTGACTCTCCGTTCCAGTATCTCCTTTCAACCAACTTACAAATTTCAAAAAATCATCTTTCAAAAACTCATTATTGCCAAAATGAAAATCTCCAATAAACACCGCATACTCTTCTTCAGGTGATTTACGAAGTTCTTTAGTCATGGGAATATCAGGAAACAATAAACTATTTGCAAAAACAATATTATCACCATTAACACCAACTATCCCTATTGTTTCATCCAAAACAATATCTCTACCCAACGCTAAAAGGTCGTTTCTATTTTTATTTATCAAAACTTTAACTTTACCAGTAGGATCTTCAAGAGTGAGCATTATATGACCGTTTGGAGTTTCATTTTTTTCCAACACCAAACCTATTATAGAAACATTATCCTTCTCTTTTCTACTAATCACTCTAGAAATAGAAGTTAATCCTTGCATTTCTTGCCTACGCATAAGCATGGCTTTCAACGCATTATATCTAGCATTAAAATAACCAACAAAATGTTGAACTTCCCTTTTGTGAGGTTCTTTATCATAACAAGAAATTATCTCAACCGACCCACCAGTTTCGGGACCTTTAACACTCGCCCCCGCACCTATAAGTAATTCTTTTTTGATCTCGTCAAGTTCATCACAAGATTCTGCTACCTTTATTCTAGAAAGAATATCTGAATCTATCAACATCTCTCTATCTAAGAAATACTTTACTAGCTCCTTTTTGCTACAGGTTAAGTCTTGAATCACTTTTTGCACTTCCAGCGAAGATGTTAAAAAGTCAAGCCAAACCTAGATCGTTCTTTAAGATTGATCTTATCTTTGGTTCAATGCTTGGTTGTGTGGCAAGAGAAATTTCTTTCGTCCTACCGTATCTTCCTTTTGAAATCACTTTTGCATTAATTATACCTAACATATCTAACTCCGCCAAAATATCTGACAGCCGTCTTTGTGTTAGTGGCCTTAATGCGGTTCTATTACAAATTGATTTGTAAACGTCATAAACCTCTCCGGTTGAAATATTACCTTTTCTTGTCTCAGATATGGCATAAATGGAATAAAGTACTGCTTGGAACTGTTTAGGTTGTGTAGAAACAATATCTACCATCCTATCTCTCTCGATTTTTTCTTCAGCTAAATCTAAATGTTCTATCTCAACATGTAATTCATTAGATCGCTCAGCCAACTCTCCCGCAATTCTCAACAATTCAAGAGCTCTTCTCGCATCTCCGTGTTCTTTTGCGGCATACGCCGCGCATTTTTCTATCACTCCAGATCGTAATATCCCATCACGAAACGCAACTTTTGCTCTTTGATTTAGTATATCTTGAATTTGCAACGCATTATATGGTGGAAATACTAATTCTTCTTCACTTAAAGAAGATTTAACTCTTGGATCTAAATTGTCAGTAAAAACTAAATCATTTGATATTCCAACAACAGAAATTTGTGCATTTTTTAATTCTGAATTAATTCTTGTAAGGTTGTATAAAATTTCATCCCCTGCTTTTTTAACAAGTTGATCTATTTCATCCAATATTAAAAGAACAACTTGTTTATTGTGATCTATTGCATTGTAAAAAATTTTGTAAACTTCATCTGTTGGTAACCCTGTTGGAGGTACCGCTTTACCAAACTCTCTAGCAAGCTGTGCAATTAATCTATATTCGGTATCTGCAACTCTTTTTAGTTTACAATTAATATAAAAAACTTTGACTGGAATCTTATTTTTTTTACTAACTTCAAGAATGTGATTTGTTGTATGCCTTACCGATAATGTTTTGCCGGTTCCGGTTTTACCATATACGAATAAATTTGATGGTTTGTTTAAACGTAATGCTGGAGCTAAAATTTTAGCGATTTGTGTTATTTGATCATCTCTGTGTGGGATGTTATCTGGAGTATAATTAGCTTGAAGTACTTCTTTATCAAGAAATAGAGGTTCTTTAGTCAAATAATCTTCAAATAACCCCGTAATACCTTTCTTAACCAATTCAATCGTCCTCTTTTTTCAAAACAAGCGTTTTCATGTGCTTATCTCCAGACGAAGAGAAGGTATATAAACTTTTTCTTTGTTTTTAAATGATCTTTATGAAAACAAAATATCGTAAATACAGAGTCTAAAAAGCACATTGACAAAAAAAACATCCCATACCTCTGACCCCCTCATTTCCTATGGAAATGGAAATTCTCTGTTAAATGTACGTTCATCCGTACAAATTTCAACGAATCAGATTTTTTCATCCACTTCCGTTATTATTATTATTATTATTATTATTTTCTATATAGTAAATATATAATATAATATAATATAAGATCAAAAAATAAAAAATTTTCAAAAACGTTTTAGAACTTAAAAAAGCTAGAAGAGAGGCTCCAAAGCAAAAAAAACAGTTTCCACAGGAAATAAGGGGGTAACTCCCCCAAGATGTCTAGCACACCACAACAGTTTTCATCACTGACGCATAGTTAAAATTAGAAACATTTAAATAAGGGTTGTGCCTCCAACAAGTAGTTAATCAGTTATTTCAGAACTTAAAAGAGGATGGTGATTATAACAAATATAGTGGGTTGATAAGAAAATGATCGTCCAAAAGAATTTTTTAAGCAAACTAAAAGACTTCGGTCTGAATACATATGAGAGCAAGCTTTGGACAGCGCTCCTTTCAAGAGGAATCTCAACAGCAGGAGAGCTTAGTGACATAGCTAACGTTCCAAGATCAAGAAGTTATGATGTTCTTGAAAGCCTTGAGAAAAAAGGATTCATCGTTGTTAAAATTGGCAAGCCAATAAAATACATCGCAGTTCCACCAGAAGAAGTTCTGGAAAGAGTTAAGAAAAAAATAAGTTCTGATGCAGAAAAACAAAATCAAGTTCTAGACACTCTTAAAGATTCTGAAATTTTAACTGAGCTAAATCTCTTACACACACAAGGAATTGATCTAATCGACCCTAGTGATCTTTCTGGTGCAATAAAAGGTAGAAACAACATCTATAATCATCTAGATTTAGGTGTAAAAAAAGCCGAAGAATCAATTACAATTATGACAACTGCGGAAGGTCTTACAAGAAAGACTGATGCATTGAAGTCTTCTCTAAAAAAAGCAGCCGACAAAGGAGTTAAAATCAAAATTGCAACTTCTGGAAAGGGTGCGGAAGGAGCAGTAAAAGACTTGAAAGGCATTGCAGAAGTTAGAGATTCCAAAGACATTAAATCAAGATTTTGTATTGTTGATGGAAAGGAAGTAACTTTTATGATCTTAAATGATGATAAAGTTCACCCAACTTACGATGTTGGTGTTTGGTTAAACACCCCTTTCTTCGCACAATCACTTCAAGCACTTTTTGATTCTAACTGGAACTCAATGAGTCAATTAAAGTAATTTTTTATTTTTACCTTATTCTCTTATTTTCTCAACACCATTAGTTTGAAATCCCGCGGAATAATAACCAATAAATAGTTCTCCACATGAAATAAAGGAGTAACAAGAGGTGATAATCATTTCTAGAAAGTCTCAAGGGATTGCAGCAGAAAGAGAACTCCTTCACAAATTCTGGAACACGGGAAAATTCATAGCTATGCGAGCACCCGGTAGCGGAGCAATAAAATATCCCGTACCTGATTTATTAGTTGGTAACCACCTAAGACGGTTCGCAATAGAGTGCAAAACAACAAAAAGTCAACGACAATACCTACGATCAGAACAAATTAACGATCTAAAAACATTTTCAGATACTTTCGGGGCAGAACCTTGGGTTGCCGTAAGATTTCCCGACAAAAATTGGTATTTTCTATCTCTAGAAGACTTAGATAAAACGGCAGGAAATAATTTTGTTATTTCATTAGAATCTGCAAAAAGAAAAGGGCTTTTTTTTGAAGAAATAATCAACTCCGATCCTCTTTCCTCATCTTAACACAACTTTCGAATTGTTGAGTTTTATCCCAACCACAACTTCCTTCAACACATTTACAAGAAACCAATTCATAACATTCCGCTTCTGGCAAAACAGAACAAACACTATATCTCATATCTAAATATCTTGAAGTGCACATTTCACCATTACATCCCGCAACTATGCAATCATCATCCCCTTTGCAATCATAATCAACCAAAAATTTTTTCTCTTTATCTTTAACACTCACCGTAACAATATTTGAAACCAATCCATCAATAGATACTTTAACTTCATACCCCCCTATTTTTTCAAAAATATGTAGATTTTCTATGATTTGGTCTTTACACTCAACCTCATGAGCATATAGTTCTCCATCTCCCCAATTCCAATTAACTAAAACAGACGAATCACATTCAAGATTATTTAGGCCCAATTCAAACTCAACTTGAAAAGGCGCACTACCTGTATTATTAGAGTGATTAAGAATAACGCTCGGTTCTACAACAGAACCACATCCAAAAATAAACAACAAAAACACTAAAAACCATTTCATAGAAATAAAAAAATAAAACAACTATAAGAATTTAATGAAGCAATCTAGATCTTTCTTCTTCATAAAACAAATGAGATGCTTTCCCCATTTCTGCATGAAAGTGATCTGCCTCTGTTCTTACTTGTAACTCCATTTTTTGACCCCTATAGATTACTTTGAGGTGTCTGGCTCTATATCCATTCATTTTCTCAACAAGCCTGAACGCATCATTAGGATCAACATCAGGAGACAAAGTAAGATTATCTAACAAGAATTCAGAAACATATAATGCATCAGCTTCGGTAGGTGTTACTATTCTTGCTCTATGAACATCACCAAGTTCTCCAGTCATTTCTTCACCTAGCGCAGCTCTTAACATTTTTTCTTCTAAAGAATCAAGACTTTTTTCATTAGTAAAAAGCATAGATACTCTTGCATTTGGATTTCTGGATGTGTAATTACCATTTACACCTCCAATTAATTCATAAGGATGCATTCCGAGTTCATCCGCTTCTAGAACATATTGTGCCAATTCACCTAAACTTGATCTGCCTTCTTTTATCAAAGCATATAGCGCAGCCGTTTTTTCTGCTTCACCTACAACATCACCAACAAGGCGTCTTTCTAATCTTTCACCCATAAAAATAGGTATTTGTTCACCACCTGTAGGCAAAGCAAGCCCCATACTCAACGGGCATTCTCTTATCAGCTCAAGTCTTGTTTCTTCGTCCATTTTCCCCATAGCTCCATTAGTCAACCAAGCCTAACGCTTTCTAGCCACACAATCTAAGGGGTTAGTTTTTTATTTAAACGTTGTGACAAACCAACACCTATTAACGGCGTTTTGACACATATGTGTCAACCAACTAGTTTGGAATCTTCCAAAAGAAACATTTAAATACTGTATTTTCTTATTTTCAGAATAAAAATCCTAAATTCGGCCCATTAGTCTGAATTTGGGTGCTTTTTGCTTTAAAATCAGAAAAAGCTAAAGAAAATCAGTAATTCGCTCTGATTTTCAGAGAGATGGACGTCCAAACAAAGTGAAGAAGTATCCCAAGATTGTCCAATGCGATAAGCGTGGGCAAATTGTAATACCAAAAGACATCAGAGATGAGCTTGGGATAGCCGAAGGCTCCGGTTTCTACATGTATTCTGTTACAGACGAAGGAATTCTACTCAAAAAAATACCGGAAGAGACTCTTGGAGATCAAGATAAAATTCTCGACGAGATCAAAGATAAGGGAAAGCAGATTGGTGTAAGGTCGAAGAACGTAGAGAAATCTGTGAAAGATTATAACAAAAAAGGCAGAGGCAAGCTGGAAGAAATATGAAGCAAGAACATAAGACGGTAACATTGGTGATCGGCTTAATGATAGTTGCGACTCTTGCATTCAACCTATTCTTTGGCGGTTCAAACATCACAGGCAGATATGTACTTCAACCAGAAAGAGGAACGTTCCACTTAGATTATGATATCAAATTAGAACATGATTTCTATGATTATCCTGCAGATGGAATTTCTGCTGCGATTGTAATAAATGACAGCATAGAACTAGATTGTGATGAATCCGTTCTAAACGGAAACGGCCAAGGAATTGGTATACTAGTAAATGCGCCAAATGTAATACTAAAAGATTGTGTAATTGATAACTACGCGTACGGAATTTACGTTAACACAACATCAAGGCCTGTAATTATTGGTGGAGAAATAACCGGCAGCGATGAGAAAGACATATTTTACTTAGGTGAAGTTTCCGAGGGATTCTCAGCAGATAACTTTGATTCTGCATTATCAACCGATTTTGATAGAGAAGATTTAGAAGAAATAGAAGAACTTCAATTAGGAAAAATAAACAAAGGAAAGATTGTATTTGGAACCGCACAATCTGCTTCGCTATACGGAACTAGTTCGGCAGAAACAATTGATGTATCCAACACAAACCTAGATGATGCAGTAACGATTGAACATAATTTAATTAGTGTAGATTCTGATAATTATCCGGAATTGGACGTACCTTCAACTTTAACATTCTTTGATCTAGATTACGACAACACTCCGATTATTTACAAAGACAACCAACCATGTGGCGAAGAGTGTGAAATTCTAGAATATGCATATGGTGTGCTAGTATTCTATGTAGACCATTTCTCTAATTATACAACAGGAGCAAATGCAAACCTAACGACAGGGGATGATTCAGATTCACCTCCAAAATATATAAACCAAGACATAACCTTCTGGGCGATATATCAAAACGCATCCACCGGCCTCATACTAAACAGCTCAAATGCAAACGCAAGTTGTAATATCACATTTACAAATGGAACCACAAATAGCATGACATTTGTATCCGGAACAGGTTTCATGATATTGGCTAATATTACAACAGCAGGAACTAGCCATGTGAATATGAGTTGTAACGGAACAGGATATGAAACACTAAACTTAACAGAGTATTATACAGTAAACACACTAGGAAATGTAACTTATGATGAATTTCCAATGACTACACCAGATTTATCTTCTTTAACAGGGGAGCAATTGGAAAACTACACAGGTGCAGAGATATCTAACAGTTACGGAAACATATGGTATGAAAACAGCGCAGTAAACTTTACAAACTTAAATTTGAACGATTTAATAGAGATATCGCAAAATTCAATATTTGTAAATGTAACTGCCGCACAAACACTAAACAAATCTGCAAGACTATACATAGCAAATCTGACATTTAACCATACGCCGACCATATTTATGGATGGAGAAATATGTGCGCCCCCAGACTGTAATATAACAACATACACTGCAGGAGATTTATATTTTTATATATCACACTTCACAACATACACAACAGGAATAGGTACAAATCTAACAGCATTCGATATAAGTGACCCGGAAGGCGGCGCCATAAACAAACAAATAGAGCAGCAAGCAACATTCTTTGCTAACTACACAAACAGAACTAGCGGAGCAGCAATCACCGGGGCAGCCTGTACAATAAACTTCTCTGACAACTCAACCGAATTCAATGCAATGACCTATAATGTAACATCTGAATTATATGAATACAACAGAAGCTTCTCTACAGCAACATCTTACACATATACAATAAATTGTACGAGCAACGATTTTGAGAACTTATCAGCATCCGACTCAATAACAATATCCTCAACCTTAAGCGCGCCCATACTTATGCAGTTGGCTCAAGTACAAATATCTTCACCAATACAAGTATATGGTTATACTAATGAAACTGGAGTTAATGTGACTGTTTTTGCACAACAACCAACACAACCAATATACAGGAACTATACGGACGCCTTAAATGAGACAACATTTGGAGGTTCAGGACTAACAACGTCTGCAAACATATCTTCAAACATCATAAATTTAAATGCATATCCGGACCCAGACCATTATTTAGAATTCGCAGGGCACAATAGATCAACATTAAAATATTATGGCGTAGATTCAGTAAACGCATATCCAGGATATTGGGAATTAACTCTTTCTGAAGAATTAGAACAAGCAGTAGAGAGTGGAGAAGTTGTAATAGGATATAATAGATCAACACCTAATGGATGGTTTAACTTGTCACTCGACCTACACGGGGGAAGTAACTTAATATATGCAAGAACGAACGATAGCTTAGGAAATGAAGTACTATCTGAAACGCAAAACATAATATTAGATCAAGACGCACCAACAATAGATGTATCAAACATTCCAAACAGAACAAAACTAGCAACCCCTACAGTGTCTTTCACAGTTTCCGATGATGGGGTAGTTAACGCCTCTTCAGTTTACTTACATGTCTATAACACAACAGATAATATATCCGTTCACATAAATGATACTAATGGGGATTTAGACATTTTATCCTATTTTGAAGGTACAGGTTATAGTAATCCGAGCAACATAACTTGTTCAGGAAACAGAACAGATCAATCTTGCTCAGTAACTCTTAACCTGGCAGACGGATATTATAATTTAAGTATATATATTGCAGATACTGTACCTCGTACAAATTATACTGAAATATTCAACTTCCAAGTCTCGGCAAACTCAGGAAACATGAGCTACGTAGGATTTGAAAATTCATTAACAACCAACTTCTCACAACTATTCGAAGATGAACTAGCAAACATAACAAACGTAACAATTGGCTTACCAGGATACGGACTCATCAACTACACAACAAATTATCTCAACTTAACAAACATAAACATATCTGATGTGGCGTTTATATCGGAAAATTCAATAAATGTAAGATCAACAACCAGCAACAAGCTAAATCATTCAGCTATATTGACATTATACAATCTCTCATTCCAAAGAACACCAATAGTGTTAATGGACGGACAATTCTGTAATGATCATTGCGATATAATCTCATATACATCAAATAACTTAATGTTCAACGTATCTCACTTTACAACATACATTGCAGGCGTAAATAGCCAACTAACAGTATACGATGAAAACGACGCAGAAGGTGGAAGCCTAAACAGACAAGCGGGACAACAAACAAAGTTCTTTGCAAATTATTCTAACAGAACAAGCAATGTAAGCATAGCAACCGCATCTTGTACAATAAACTTCTCAGATGCTTCATCAACATTCAACGCAATGACTTACAATGCAACATCTGAATTATATGAATACAATAGATCATTCGCAACGGCTGCAATATACACATACACAATAAATTGTACAGACGCAACATTTGAGCCACTGAACACATCAGACTCAATAGAGATATACACAGGACTAAGCACGCCGTTCATAATTACACAACCAACACTCGTAACAAACTCAACACTAACGGTTTATGGTTACACCAATGAAACTGGTGTCAATCTAAGTATTTACACGATGGCTGATGAAGTAACTTATAGACTGAACTCTACAACAAGCCTTTCAAGCACAGGCGTTCTGCAATCTACAACATTAAATAGATCTAACATAACCTCTTCTCAAATTGTTGTTGAAGATGATTTATCAGCACATGTGCACGAATACATGGCATTCAGAGATCACGATAGAGCAAACTTACAATATTATGAAATAACAGGAGTAACTCAGTACGGCCTACCTTCGAACGGATTATATAATGTATCTCTATCTCCAGAATTAGAAGAAGAAGTATCTATCGATCCAATAACGCAAGGAGTTCTTTATGTATTAAACAACTCAGGACCTCCGGGTTGGTTCAATGTTTCAATAGAGCTGTATAATGGAACAAATACTTTATTCGCAAGAACAACAAGATTAGTTGGAGATGATTATGCAGATTCTGCAGAACAAATAATATATTTAGATTACCAAAGCCCAACGATTAGCATAAACATGTTAGAACAATATATAACATATGAACCAAATATAACAATAAAGATCTCGGACGACGGAGAACTTAATATGACGCAGATGGTTGTAGTAATTACAACAGGAGGTGTGAATCACTCTGCACACTTCACAAACAACACAACTCTTAACCGAACAGATTACGAAGATGCAGGATATAATACCTCGACAAGCAACATAACGTGCTCAGGAAATGAAACAAACCAATCATGTTACGTTTCACTCAATTTGTTTGAAGATGGGGGTTATAATGTCATAGCGGTGGCGGGAGACACCGCGGGATCGTATAGTTTCCTAGGAGACAGCACAATAATATCGTATGTAGACCCATCTACATTCGGAGTGTGGGACACCCAATGTAACGAATCCGGATGGTGCGAAGAAGATGAGTTTAACGCAGAGGGACTATTCTTCAACTGGTCTATTGGAAATCCGTATGCATTATCGAACTACTCATACACTTTAGGTAGTGCGCCACACCCACAATATGGATATAACGCATATGTTGAATGGACGAACTTGACGGTGAACAAAACTTTGTTTGTATTTACACAGAACACAACACTAACTAACTTTACTAGAACACCAATGGGTGTATATTATTTATCCATTAAAGGGGTAAACAATTCAGGACACGATATAACTAACACTTACTCCAGCAACGGTATTATTTTCATAGATTTAACTCCTCCAACATGCGCAGGAGGAACCCCTTGTGTATATGATTCGGGAGAATACGCGGGAGGATTCGAATCCGATAACGGCATCTTAGATGCATACTGGACCTTTGAGGACAACGAATCAGGAATACTAAATTATAATTATGCATTAGGTACTACTACGTACCCATTACCTGGATATAACAGCTTAGCGTTTGGATTACAAACCGATACAAATGTAACTGAATATAATTTAACTGTTGTAAACAATCAAACATATTATTGGAGTGTACGGGCCAAGAATTATCAAAACTTAGAAAGCGATTGGATGAGTTCTGATGGAATCGTAGTAGATACAGTTCCACCTTATGGGGGATGGATTAATTACACAACAGGCACTCACAGTTCAACCAACATTTCTTTAGACATCTTTAGCGGTACTGATCAAATAAGTGGAATAAACAACACAAGATTAGATGCGAGAAGATATCAATTAAATGATGGAGAGTGCCAATCCGCAATACTGCTTACAGGTATAGCAACACCATCAATTGCAACCAGAGAATACATAGTAAACGTAAATGATGGATTTTGTTATGAATTCTCCTACAGAGTATATGATGCTGCAGGAAATTATAGAGATTACGAACTAGCATCTCCAGTAAAATATGCTAAAGTAGATAGTACGCCACCTTCAAGTGTAGTTGTAAGCGACATAAACTATCCTGCAACAACAAATCCGACAGGATATTACACAGATATGGGTACACAACTGTTCGCCAATTGGACTGCGGCAGAAGATTTAGATACGCAAGTCTTCGCATATCAATATATAATAACAGAAGGGGGGCCTTTAGGAGCTCATGACTCGGTCATAACACCTTTAGTAACTGTTAATGCAACACAAAGAAGCGTAACACACACAGGATTATTACTTGATGATGGAACTTGGTATTATATTAACGTTAGAGCTGTGAATGGCGCAGGAAGAACTGGTGAATTCAACTCATCCGATGGTATTTATTATGTGGATGGTAGCATACCAACTGTTTCAATATACAGCTTTGATAATGATACTAATCTAAGTAATGGATACCTCGATTCAGTAAATGATAACATAACAAACATCACAGTATATGCAAATGAAGTGATAGAATGTCTCTGGAGTCAATATGATATTGACTACGACGAAGATTTCGGAACACCTTGTGAAAATACATTTGCAGGAAATTTCTACAATGTATCTACAAACATAACCGTAGTCAACACAACAGCAGATCCGGACACATATTATGATATCACAATAAATGTGACTAACTACAATGCAACACCAGTATCGGTATGTAATATCTCTCTAACAGAACAAGGTAACTACACTAGATACATCGTATGTAGGGATAGCAGAGGTAACGAACAACTAATGGAACAAAACTTAGGAGTTTCATTCACAGTAGATTGGCCTGAACCTCCGACAATATACTCGTTAAATTTCACCCCCGCAACAATATTCACCAATTCAACAGTCACATGTAACGGAACTTCTGGAGATAACGACGGGAACAGCACAATAGCGTTAAAGACTATAACACTACAAATAAATGGCACAGATCCCCACTACAGCATAAATAGCGCAGCATTATCACTAGACCTGTCAGAAGAAGGACATGGAAACAGAGGGGATAACATAACTTGTATCTTTGATGTAACAGATCAAACTAACAGGACCACGACACAAAACATTACAATAAACATATCAAACATAAATCCTAATCCATTCATAATTTTATCACCTAATACGACATATGTTAACACAGAATACAATTTCACGTGGAATGCGACATCTGATCTGGATAATGATGGTATAGATTATTTTATATGGATTTCAAATGCTTCATCGAGCTTCTTTGCAGAAAACCTTTCACTAGTCAATCATTCAACAAATGAGACGTTTGCAGGTCTAAATAACACAGTAGGAAACCTATCAAATCTGCCAGAACAAACAGTATATTGGTACATAACTGCGTGCGATAACTCTTCACAACCATTTAATTGTACAAACTCAACAAATGTATTGAACTTTACAATAGATCGAACAGGGCCAACAATAAATATAACAAATCCCCAAGTAAACGAGACTCTTGGTGGTTTGATTTACATAAGGGCTGCAATAGAGGATACAAATACTGCAATAAACAATGCCACATACCAAATAGTAAACGCATCTAATCATTCAATAGTATTCACTTCAGGAACCTTAACAGAAAGTTCAGGATACTATATATATTCTTTAACCAACACATCAAATATAACAGAGGGCTTAGTTGCGGTAGTAATTAATTCTTCAGATGCGTTGGGCAATACTAATTCCGAATATAGAAACTTTACACTGAACAATTCACAAGCAACTACCACAATCATCAATCCTAATTATGGATCAAACTTCTTTAATAGTAATTTCTTCATGAACTTAACAGCCACAGCATTAGTAAACATGAGTTACACGATCACCAACAGTCTTGGTGCAATTGTGCAACAAAACACATCAAATTACTCGGCATTAGAAGCAATAGAATCATTCTACGAACTCGTTAACGTCTCTGAACTGGGCGAAGGAGTGTTCACAATAAATTTCACAGCTTCAAGCTATGTATCGAACGACACAGAAACGATGCCATTCTATATAGATTTAACACCTCCACAATACTCTAGTCAAACTTACACACCTGCGGCAATATATGATGATACAAATGTAACATTATACATTAATTGGTCAAATGATTTCATTACAGATGCGGGATTAAACAGATACGAACTTGAAACAATAATCATATCGCATAATGCGTCTGGAAGTTGGGCAAACACAACAGTATACTCATCAAACGAACAATTCAGTTTAACAATAACAGATACCGCATTATCAAACGGAGAAGTAGTTGGTTGGAGATCTTATGCGACAGATTTCTCAAACAACACAAATGTGTCCGAACTACAATCATTCACTGTACAAAACAGACCACCTGTATTCTCAGGGGCAGATGAAACTGCACTATTGACAACAAACACGCTTGGTTCAGATATTTATGAGAATTTAATTGTATACAGCGCATTAAACGTAACAACTAATACATATGACATCTTTATGTTCAATATATCTAATAACGAAACAACGCTGGTCCACAACTCATCAAACGATCTGATTTCCCCTAAGATTTCATTCAACCTAATAACGTACTATGATCTAAATGAGAGCGATGTGTACTTGTACTACATATCAAATGAATCCAGAACAACGATTTCGGAACAAGGCACACATCCTGATACGTTCCTCAACAAAGTCGTATTTGTAGGATTAAATAACATATCTATTTTCCAAACATCAACAGAAAATGTCACAACACTGATTAATTTGTCATCTGATACACACATAGAGAGCTTATCCGTATCTGGTGATTACTTTACATATTCCGAAATAAACTCATCAAACTCTTCGGATAGCTATGACGCATACCTATTTGAGATACCTTCCTTAACTACAACAGCAATAGCGACATCAATTGCAAACGAAACACAAACATCACTATCTAGCACAGATGCGTCTTATCTGTTTGATAATGGATCCATCTCCAGGATATACTACTATAATTTATCAAGTTCATCCTCAACACTGGTTGATGAACACACACACGATACGCAAAGAGTTCTAGATTTTCCTCTAACAGAAAACGGATTAATAATGTGGAGAACCTATAACTCCACAACAAACTACACAACATATTATTACAACATCTCAACTAAAGTATTCTACAAATTAACTGATGCAGGAGACAGCAAAAGACCTAGAGGCTTTAATGGACAATATTTCTTACTAGAGGGATCATTAGATTATGTAGACAAGAACTCAGTTGTAAAAGAAATATCCATACCTGAAGATCAAACATTCACAATAAACATATCCGGAATGTTTACAGAACAAGATGACGACAATTTGGCTTATTCTGTTCTAAAAATGCCCCGGGGCACAATACTATACGATGGCTTAGACAACTCAACCACTCTACAGTTATTCAACGGTACAATCTCTTATAACTCATCAGAATATTCAATAATAAACAACACAGCATATGCGGCAGGGCAATTTGGAAATGCACTACTTGTAGAAGGGCCAACAACAAATCTACTATCTAATCCAAGCTTTGAAACCGGAACTACAGATCCAACAAGCTGGACAAAATCCGCAGCACCTACATACGTCACGGGAGAGAGTTCAACAGCTAAAGATACAAATGATTCTATACGAGTCAACACAGTGAATTATTATGCGCAAACAATCACAGTGGCAGGAGAAACAACATACACACTTAGCGAATATATATTGCTTAACTCATCCAGCAGTGGAAGAGCGCTAATACAAGTTATTTGGTACAATGATGACGCATTTATTTCAACCAATTATAGGTCCAACTGTGCTGTAATTGATGGAGAAGAATGCCCGCTAATAACCGATACTCAGAACTACACCAGACACCATGTAACAGTAACATCGCCTTCAAATGCAAATAGTGCCAAGATTATACTTACTTCACTAAACAACACATACATTAAAGCTGATGCTGTACAATTTGAAGAAAAGTCATACCCTACAACATATACTGAATCTACTAGAGGCGCCGTAAATATCTCTTACCCTATGCCTTCTGATTACGACGAAGAACGGGGAACAGTACAATTTTGGTTTAAACTTGTTTCAAATCTAACCTCCGGATCATCAAACACTTTGTTTGATCTTTCAAACGAAGATCAATACATCAAAGTAGACAGACAAGATTCAACAATATCCATCATAGTAAAAGATGATGAATCAACAAACATGTTGTCTACAGGAATAGGTGTTCTCAACACAGAACTATTCAATCTATTAACATTAACATGGCAACCGAATAATATCAGTTTGTATTACAATGGTACACTGATGAACACCACCTCAGTAAATGTTTCGCCAGAGAGCTCAAGGATCTTGCTAGGAAGCGACAGAGATTATCTAACATATGCAGGAGCATACTTTGATGACTTAGCAATCTTTGACTACGCATTAACGCCAAATGAAGTCTCTACCTATTACAACAACGGAAAAAGCAACTACTCATTAAACAGCAACATGTCGATTAACATATCAACAAACCAAACATCTGGTTTAGTTACAGTATCTGCAACAGAAAACCACATTGGAAGTGCCAACGCAAGATTTGTAGCTTCCGACGGAACGGTATCCGCGACCTCTGAAACCATTACATTCACCTATTATGATCTAAATGATGCGCCCATCATTAACTTTAGTTCATTAATTATAAACGTGCTTGAGGATAGTTCAAACACTTCAACAAATTTGAGTAGTTACGTATCAGATCCAGAATCAAGTGATGATGATCTGAACTGGCTATGTACGGTAAACAATACGAATATAACAATCGCCGCGAGCAACGCAACAAAGATGCTGTCCGTGACATCCGGATACAACTTTAATGGATTTGCCAACATAACTTGTACTGTATTTGATCCGCTAGCAGAAACCGACACAGGGAATATATTAGTAAATGTAACGGCCGTAAACGACGATCCGGTACTTAATTTAAGCTCTAGTGGTCTAAATAACACAGAAATAAATGCAAACGCTTCTACGCTAATTAATCTAAGTCTATATGTTGTAGATGTTGAAGACACAGCGGCAAACATCAATTGGACCTGTACGGCAAACACATCTAATGTAACAGCAAGCGCGAGCAACACCACTAAGATACTAAACATAACAGGATACAACGATTACACAGGCTACGCCACAATAAATTGTACTGCACATGATACCGATGCAAGCACGGTAGAACAATCATTCCAGGTTTCTTTTGTGCCGCCTGTAGATCTATCGGGACCTGTGATTACATTCAACAATCCAACAAACAACTCCGCAACAAACACCACACCATTAACGATAAACATATCTACGGACGAGCAAGCAAACTGTACAATGTACTTGAATAGTACAGATACGACATACAACCTAACCTCTGCTGATAACTTAACCCATACTTATACTAGCGTAACAAGAAGCACAGATGACGAATACCACACAATAAACATCTCATGTATTGATCACGCTGAGAACAACAACACAGCAAATAGCTCAATTTCATTCAGGATGATGGTTGATTATATAATTGTACACTACTTTAACTCAACCCCTACATTGCTGGCCAATAGTTCAAACATAACATTAAATGCAACACTAACTAGCAACAACAATCTATCAACAACATATGCGACAGTAGATTTCCCTAGCGGATTCTCCCAGAATGTGACCCTAAACACACCAGATCTAACAAACATAATTGCACAATCAAACAACACAATCACAATTTTCACAAACACAACCGAAATTGGAAGACACAACGTTACGTTATATGTGAACGACACACAAAGCAACACAACAACAGCAACTGCCCACTTTACAACATTCAACGCAATAACACAAGTGGTGAACATACTAAACTAAAATGAGAGCTAGAAATAAACTAAGCATCGTCATGGTTTTGCTAGTTTTGACTCTTTTTGCATTATCTGTTAACGCAGACCCAGTATATTTGTCATACCTAAACACGTCATCTAATTCAACACTTTTCGGACCTTATCTAACTAGCTCAAGCTACTCCGCATCACTACAAGATACAAACTATACTATAAAAATAGCCTCAGAAGCCCAAGACTTTGCAGTATACATACCAAATATAGAAGTATCTAGTACACCTACAATCAATCTGAGCACAAAAAACCTATCTGCGTCAGACTTTACGAACGCATCACTAGACCTTGGACCAACAACTAGCTATGATTACTATGTGAGAGAAGCCTATGCTTTTGAAATAGGAAATGAAGATGAAATAAACAAAACGTATACTATAGAATTTAACGACACATATTCAATAGAAGACCCAATAATTATGAAGTTAGATTATGATTTTACTTCAAATACGACCAGTTATAGTAACGCCTCATACCTAACAGCAACAGATCTGGGAACAACCATAACTACTACGACAGACAGCGTTTCACTATTCTTATTAGTTGATAACAGAACAGACGACAACGCACCATCACCCGCAACCCCTACGTCACCTGGAGGAAGTGGCGGAGGATCAGGTTCATCTAACAGGGGACGACTATATATGCCTCAAGACGAATATGAATCACTAATACTGGACAAGGTATCAAGACTATACGAAATACTAGGCCCATCCAGACCATTAAAATTCCCAGTTAATGAAGAAAACTTTGCAATACTAAATGTATTGTGCGAATTAAACAGTAATGCCAGAATGGTTTCAATGAGAATTGAAAAGATGTCCGGCAGACCTGAGAAAGTAGAAGCACCAAATAATGCGAAAGAGTTAGATTACTACAACATAATATATGATAATTTAGATTATGAAGATATCAAACACACTAAGATGACATTCTATGTGCTAAAAGATACATTACAAAGAGAAGGAATAGAACCTGACAAAGTTAGACTGTATAGGTATCATCAAGGAATAACCCAGTCCACGGAGGAGCTAGATACGAGAATAATAGAAGAGCAAAATGATAGATATATTTACCAATCAGAAATGGAGGGTCTTTCATTCTTCATAATAGGTGCAACAGGTTACAAGCCAGCACCCGAAACAGAAACAAACTCTCCTAAAGTTGAGACTCCTAAAGAAATAACACAAAAAGTTTCAACATTAGAACAGCCAAAAGGCAAAGTTGAAGCAGCAGTTAAAGATGCGCTAGCAAAACCATTCTCTGAACCAGCGGAACAAACAGAATTAAATCTACTAGCATACTTACAAGCCTTTGTACTGTTTATGATATTAGTTGTGCTTGTGATTGGCGGATTTGTAGTGTATAAGCACAAACATGTTGTAGTCAAACCTCAAAAAGTACCTGCAACACAACCAACAGCATTACCTGAACAACCTAAGATTGAACCAAAACCATCAATTGAACCACAACAGTTAATACAACCAGACACACACATTGCCAAGTCAGTACAACCTGCCAGAAAGGTTAAGATGCTTGAAGCATATATTTACAGACAACTAGCTAAAGGCACAGATAAACAACAGCTAAAACAAACTTTAATGGAAAAAGGTTGGCCAGAATCATTACTAAATTCAAAACTAAACGTTGTGCCCAAACAACCTTCAAGAAAAATAAAAGAACTAGAGGCCTACATTTATCATGAACTTGCAAAAGGATTCAAGAAGGATGAAATAAGAAATGCGCTTAATGGTGCGGGGTGGCCAACCGAAGTACTAACTAAAGAATTCAAGAAACTTGATAAGCTAGAAGGTGAATTCAAGAAACAATCATTGCATGAAGTTCATACAGACTTAGATGCAGCAACAGAGTCTGTCAGGAAGTTGCTCAATAAAGGCCATTCAGAAGAAAAGATAAGGAAGATAATGATTAACAAAGGGTGGCACAGAGCAGCAGTTGAAATTTTATTTAACGATTTAAAGAGATAAAGAGGTGATTTTATGTTTGATTGGCTTAAAAAGAACAAAGTAGAGGGTGATGTTCCTCTCCCACAAATGCCGGAGAATCCACCATTACCAGAAATGGATGCTCCAGAGGCAGTTTCTCAACCAGAATCTCATAATGAGTTGCCGGAAGCTCCAGAGCCGGAGACTGAACCTGTAGAAGTTTCTGCACCGCCAGAACCAAAGGAAAAAAGTTTTAAAGAGAGGATGAAAGAGTTAAATTCGCAGATAAAAAAATGCAACACTGCAATAAAACGACACAGAACTAAATTAGATAAAAAACGTTGATGTATTATGACAGATATCGAAAAAATACTCATTCCCAAATCTCAAAAATACCCTCAGAAGTGTTTCTTAAGAACGGACGGCAAGGATGTGCATACTAAATTCGGAGTTATTCCTAGAAAAGATGTAGAAAATGCAAAAGACGGAGAACAAGTTCTTAGTAACAGAAACGAAAAATACACAGTTCTTTCACCTTCTTTTATTGATCTTTACATGAAAATAAAGCGTACAGCACAGATCATTCCATTAAAAGATGTAGGTACTATCATATCATTCTGCGGCATAGGTAAAGATACAACAATAGTTGATGCTGGCGCAGGCAGCGGCGGATTATCATTATTTCTTGCACACGTTGCAAAGAAGGTGTACACTTTTGACGCATTAGAGGAGAATGCAACCCTTGTAGAGAATAATGCAAAAAAGTTAGGATTAAAGAATATTGAAGTTAAACATAAAGATGTATATAATGGATATGGTAAGAAGAATGCAGATGTTGTTACGATTGACATACCAGAACCTTGGCAAGTTGTAAAACACGCATACGATGCATTAAAAATCGGAGGATTCATGGTTTGTTACTCTCCGTGTGTTCCCCCATTATCCGATTTCTTAGAAGAAGTAACTAAAAACGAGAATTTGTTAATTATACATACAATGGAAATCATTGAAAGATATTGGGAATTCAAAGAAAGAAAGATACGTCCCAAATCTGCGGGAATAGGTCACTCAGGATTTTTATCATTTGTTAGAAAGGTTGCTTAATTCTTTATTTTATCAATTAATTTTGAAAAGAAGCCTTTCATATGTTTCTTATTAAATTCATAAGCAGAAACCAAGAAAACACTTTCTGCCCACCCTAGCGGTGTGTTGTCATTATATTTCTTTGAATGTGAAAAGTACAACTCCGGCAAACCTTCATTCACAATATCTCCTATTAATTTTTCAAGGTAATACTGCGCCTTACTTTTCTCCCCTAATTTACTATAAATGATTGACAAGAACGCAAACCCCATAGTCCACTCAGCTTCTTCGCTCTTACCATCCGGGTTACTATTATAATAATAATCATCTCGATACCTGATAACGCCTCTCTCTTTTACTAGATGATATTCCACATTTCTTAGAATATCTTCTCTTTCTTTAGGCGTTGCAACATCAAAAGGATATATCAATGTTAACAAAGCCATATCAACAAACTTTTTATCAGATTCACGGGGCAACATCTTACGAAGCATTCTCTCCCCTCGCTCTATGACATCTTTAGGAACTTTAATTTGAGGTATTAAACTAATCTTCTTCAGTCCTGCAACACACGCACCAACACTGCTTGCATGTATCTCCTCATTTTCTTCCCATATTCCACTATCCGGATCATGCCAATACTCTACACTTGCGAGATATTCCACTAATTTCTGAATAATTCTAATATCTTTATGAGATTGAATAACTTTACAACCTCTCTCCTCCAACTCACCTATCTTGAACAGCACAGCACCAATACTATCATTTTGCTTATTACCCCACTCTTCCCAAAACTCATTAAAAGTTTCAGGATGAAATCTTGCATGAATATATTGATATCTATGTTCAGGTTTTTTAGAAATTGCATGATCTATCTTTTTTTCATGTTTAAGAAAAATATCCAGCAACGCCCTATAGGTTTTTCTAACAGTCTCCCAATCATCCAATACTTCGAATGCCAAACACTCATAAAAATTATCTCTTAACCATGCTTTATCATACCCAGTAGAAACTGCTTTCTTAGATGCAAGAAACAAGCCCTTCTCTGTCTGAAGAGATTTAAGTATCTTAAGGTGTTGTTTTACTAGTGTTTCATAATTAATTTGTTTCATCATTTCTTTAACAACTTTTCTTTAAAATTAAACGCAACATTCGCCGCACCTTTAAGTCCTATATTGGTATCTTTTACAACATACAATGGTATTTTATTCAACAACGATTTTTGAGCATAATGATTCTCAAACTCTTCAAGAAAATCATTTTTCTTTAATCGATCAACCATATTTGGAGCGATTCCTCCTGCAATATACATTCCACCAAATGGCAAAACACTTAATGCCAGATGTCTAATCGCTCGAGCATAATGTTTTACAAAATAATCAACTGCTTTTTTACAATATTCATCATCACCATTTACACCATATTTAGTAATAAGAGTCCCTTTGTCAACATTTTCTTTTTCAATTTCTTCACGAATTTCATACTCGCCATTATCTGCTAGATTATAAACTGCAAAATTAAACATATGAACCAAGCCTCTTCCAGATACCATTAAATCATAATCCACTTCATGATTAACTTGTTTCTCAATGAAAGTTTTCATATCCCAATCATACTCATCTATTGCGCAGAAACTACAATGTCCTCCTTCGGAGGCTAATGGAACGCGCCGCTCTCCGTTAAACACAAGCAATCCCTGCCCTAGACCGGTACCTGCACCAATATATGCTTGAGACTCATCTTCAACAGGCTTAGCCGAGTTTATCTTTTCAAGATCACAATCTTCAACGAACGATAACCCATAACCTACTGCTTCAAAATCATTAATTAATCCAACCTTGATGAGACCAGTCTCCGAGAACACCCGATCAACATCAACATTCAATGGTGAATTTGTAAGATTAATTCTTCTACCCGACACAGGGCCAGCTGCGGAGATACATCCACTATCGATAGTCAAGGAAAATTCTTCTTTTGCAAATTTTATAACGTCCTTTATCGTGTTAACAACATCCTTTATTTCGCTGCTCTTGATTTCAAAGCTAAAGATTTTCTTAACATTATCACCATAAACCGCAAATTTAGAATTAGTGCCCCCAACATCTGCCGCCAAAACAAAATCGTTAAAATTAGAGATTTCTTCTTTATTTACCGCAACATCTTTAACATACATTCTACAAAATAAGCACAAATTATTTCTTAATACTTTCTATTTTCTTAAGAAGGTGTTTAATATCTTCTTCTTCTCTATCTTCTAATTTTTCAATCTCTTCTTTTTGTTCTTCAATCATTTCTTTTTCTTCTTCCACAGCCTCTTCTTCTTTCTTTATCATAGCCCCTTCTTTTTGCAAAACCGCTTCTTCTTTCTTAACTTCTCTGCTCTGAGAACCGGATATGAAAACCAAAAGTATTGCGATGAAGACAACGTTAATTACCATACCGAATATGGCTTCTAAACCCATAGTAAATCTCGCAGCCCTAGAAACGGGATATATATCTCCATAGCCCACGGTTGCAAAAGTAACTAAACTATAATATGTAAACGTTCCATAAGATGGGTTGACTACATCATCTCCAAAATTAAAAGGGGTGGGATGCGCAGGGTCATAATAAATATCATGATACAACGCCCCAAATCCTATTATATAGAATAAAACAACCGCCAAGTAAACAACCAACAAAATAAGTTGCTTATGATGTTTAAACCAGTCTGAAAGATCAACCCCCAAACCTAAAACTTCAGGTACATAAATAAAAGTCAATAAGATGTAACTAGCTAAATAAACTAGTTGATTAAGTAATATTCCCGCGTAACCTTGCAACACCGCAGGAAGTGTCATTGCCACACCAGCAATCACAAATACCACCAAAGAATATCTTATTCCTTGAATATTTTCTCTTGACTTTACGTAAGGAATAATGAATAGGAAAATAATTAGTGTGAAAGGAATCATAAGTATCTGCACCATAGTTATTGCAGAAACTTCAAAATACTCCGCAACCATTCCAGAGATGAAAATAGATAATGCGAAAGAAACAAGTAAAGGCACAATAAAGATAACGACATACTTTACTAATTTAGCTAAAGAAATATCGGACTTACCGTGATCTATATACGAGTTCACCTCATTTGACATAGTAAAATCTAACAAACAGTGGTATATAAAGGTTTTCAGCACTTATGCTTAAAGAACCACCGAAACCTTAATAAAACGAGTTTTCATGGTTTCAACTATGAAGAACGAACAAAATTCATTAACAACATTCTTCGACACCAGCGTACCTTATGTGATAATTGTTCTCCTAGCAATAATTATATTAGAATTTGGATTCAAACCTTACCTATTTATTCATCAATACTTCCTATCTTCTTTAGACAAAATCATGATAATTTTCCTTGTTGCAGATTTAGTATTCAAATACTCAAAAAAACCATTTAAGTTAAAATGGCTCGATGTATTATCTCTATATCCATTTTACTTACTATACAGAATAAAACATATCTATAGGGAACCAAAAAATCGAGAAAGACAAATGAAAACATTCCTTAAATCAATTGTAAGAACCCAGAGACTCCTTAAAGCAATTCCTTTTTATTGCAACACGCAAAAAGTTAGAAAAAAGAAATCTCAATCACTATAATAATAATTGCCTTTACTTTTCTGCTCTCTGTCTTTAACACTATCCGGCTTATTAATTCTAGGACGTAAACATTCAGGATCTCTTCTAAAGGTTATGGCCAAATCTTGTAAAAATTTAGTCATCCCTTCTCCCATTTTGAAGGGACCATGCGCTTCACCCGACCTTGCAGGTTCACCTTCGAAAACCATAAGTCTATCCGACAAGTAATCTAACAACAAAAGATCGTGATCAACAACAATTGCAGATCTACCTTTCAACTCCATAAAGTTACGGATAACTTTGGAAATATTCAATCTTTGTTCAACATCTAAATACGCGGATGGCTCATCAAGCAAATGCAGAGACACATCTTTTGACAAACAGTCACAAATTGCCACTCTCTGCAGTTCACCACCACTCAGCTCATTAAGTTTCTTGTCAAGTAAAGGAACTATGCTCAACGGATTAATCAATTGATTTTCATATTTAGCGAGAGCTTCTGCTAAGAATATTCTTACAACTTCATCAGAGCCAGTATCAATATACTGCGGTTTATACGCGACCTTAACTTCATCATCAACCGTTCCAGATTCTGGTTTATCAACACCCGCCAATATCTTAACAAAACTAGTCTTTCCGATTCCATTCTCGCCAAGCACGCCAACAACATCATGACGATTAATTGTTCCTTCTGGCGCAGATAGTTTGAAATGGCCCAATGTATTCTTCAACCCTTCCCAACCTGTTAATTTTTCAACATTATGGCTTTCAATAGGCTGTCGTTCAGAAAATTTAATCGCAGAATCCCTAAATCGTACATTCTCTTCTTTCAAAAATCCCGACAAGTACACATTAATCGCAACTCTCGTAGATTTGGGTTGACTAACAATACCAAAACAAGCAGGTTTACCATACATTAAATGAATTAAGTCAGTCATATAATCTAAAATAATCAGATCGTGTTCAATCACCATTACGGCGGTATTTTCATCAGCCAAATCTCTAATAAATTTAGCAATCTTTATTCTTTGTTTAATATCTAAATATGATGTAGGTTCATCAAAGAAATACACGTTTGCATCTTTCATAACTGTTGCAGCAATTGCAACCCTTTGCATTTCTCCACCCGAAATTTTAGAGATTTCATTATCTAAAATATTTTTCAACTCTAATTTCTCTACAATCTCTTCAAAAACACCCTTCTCATCAACCTTCCTCAACATTTCACCAACAGTGCCTTTTGCATTTTTAGCAATAAGGTCAATAGATTGAGGTTTGTATGCTATCTTGATTTTACCATCCCTTAAGTTTTCTAGAAATGATTGTGCTTCGCTTCCTTTGAAATATTCAACAAGAGCGTTAGGGTCTTCTTTGCTCTTACTTTCGAAATCCCCTAAATTAGGTTTTAATGCGCCTGCCAGTATTTTGATTGCGGTTGATTTGCCTATACCATTTCTACCAAGTATACCTACAACTTTCCCAAATTGAGGTGTAGGAAGAGAAAACAATTGAAAACCATTTTTTCCAAATCTATGGATTGGTTCTTTATTCTCCATTTCGGGAAGATTAATAATATGAAGTGCACCAAAAGGACACCTTTTTGGGCATATCCCGCACCCTGTACACAATACTTCATCGACTTGTGCTTTTCCATCAGGACATTTTGATATACACTCTTGCCCTGTTCTGTTTATGGGGCATAGCCTAGAACAAAGAAAATCGCCACATTCTACGGGATGGCACTTATCCTTTTCTACAATAGCTATTCTGGTCATATTATTGCTTAAAAGCAAATCAATTATAAATCTATCTCTCAGATAACAGGGTTAACGAAGCCCCCCTGCCTGTTGTATAAGCCACTACGGCGCCATTTCGAAAATCTTTTATACGTTGAATGCATATGTATTGCAAGGGATAATTATATCACCAAACTACGCGACTCAAATGAGTCGAGCGATGTTCTGAGACGCCCGAGACTACGTGGGGAAAATAATAGTTGACTAGACATGACTATAGACTACAACGCTGTGTCCCTGTGGAGGTGTTGAAAATGGTCGATGTATGGGGTTGGGACTGGTCTGTGTACGAAGAACAGCTTCAGAAAATGCACTTCAAAGAGTATCAACTAGCTCCGCATGAATTAGATGGCCTTAGACAAATTAAAGAGATATATCGAAGTGAAAGTGCAAAGAACAAAGCGACGATGATCGATCACCTAAAGTATCTAGAATCTCTGCACTCTAAGATATCAAAAATCCTAAACGTTCAAAGACAGCACGGGGTGTCTTGTGACGAGTTAGACATTAAACAAAGAAAAATAAAAGGACTGATATCTACAATAACTGTTTGTCTGAAGGGCGCATAATGAGTTAACTTTAAATATAATCCTCCCTCTTTCTTCACTCCATGAAATGCGAGATTTGTAAGAATAAATTGGATGAGACATTCCTTAACAAGCCTATTGGCACATATGTAAAAGATGAAAAAGGAAAAAGGCATCTTGTGTGTTCTAACTGTCAAAAAGAGCTAAACTCAAAGGAAAAGATCCTAAAAGCTCTCTAAAGTTCAGATTTTATTCTAGTTACTTTTTTAAATAAACTCATTCCCCATTCTAATTATGCCTCTGTGGCTTAGTGGCTATAGCGGCCGCCTCGTAAGCGGCAGGTCGGGAGTTCAACTCTCCCCAGAGGCTTTTTATGAAAAACGACGAATTAATAGTACAGGCAAAGAAAGTATATGCAGAAAACTTTCCGTTGGAAACTTGCTTCGAGCGAGCTATTTTCTTTAGTTGGCACTGCGACATAAGGGATTGCGCATACTGTTTTATGAGCACCCAGAAAGTTGATGACGCCAAACCAAAAGCAGTACGATCGGCTGAATCTCTATTAGCAGAACTACTAATTTGCGGAAAACTTGGTTGGGATGTTGGGTTCATTTCCGGGGGGATAGGTGCATTTGGAAAAGGTGCATTCACCGATCTATTAAAGAAAATGCACGAACTATCCGGAGAAAAGTTCTGGTTGAACATTGGCGCATTAGATAAAGAAACTTTGAAAGAATATGCGCCATATGCTAAAGGCGTTGTTGGGAGTATAGAAACCGTTAACTCAAAACTACATAACAAAGTTTGTCCATCAAAACCAATTGAACCTTATCTTGAAATGTTTAAAGAAGCAGAAAAACTAGGGTTAGAACGGGCAATAACAATCATACTAGGTCTTGGAGAATCTGAAGAAGACTTTGATGCTTTCAAAGAGATGATTAACACCTACAAAATTTCAAAAGTGCATCTTTACGGTTTAAACCCTCAAAAAGGAACAATCTTTGAGACGTCCAAACCACCAACCGAAGAATATCAAGCATGGTGGATTGCAAAAGCAAGAACGACATTTCCTAAATTAGACATACAATGTGGCATTTGGGAAGATCGAGTAGACAGAATTTCAACACTTCTTGATGCTGGCGCAAACTCAATAAGTAAATTCCCTGCCCTAAAACGGTTTGGAACCGACTTTGCAAAAGAAATAGAGAAACAGGCAGAAAAAGCACAACGTAAATTTAATGGAACCATAACAATACTACCAGGAATAGACTGGGATGCCGAAATAAACAACTTACCTTTCGAAGACACATTCAAACTAAAGATCAAAGATAAACTCGACAAATACCTTTCTAGAATGAAGAAAAACCAAAACAAAGAATAGTTTTATAAAATAAATTCAACACATTCTATACAACATGTTAAAAAGAGGTGTACTTGCCGTATTAGTCATACTTGTTCTTCCACTATTCGTTTTTGCAGAGGGAACTTGCGTAGAAACAGATTATGGGCCTAACTTCTATAGATTGGGTACAACAGGTTTTAGAATATCTGGTCAAGGCACACTTACTGGTGCATTTACTGATGTCTGCTCGGGAGAAATGTTATCGGAATATTATTGTGAAAAAAACGAGATTGAAATTATAACCTACACTTGCGATGATGGGTGTAAAGATGGTGCATGTATTCAAAAAGCAATGGGTGAAGCCACCTTAGAAGAGGCGACAGCCGCTGGACAACATATGGGGAAAATAACCACGCCTGAAGATGTACAACCAGAACCTGTACCTGCACCCACTCCAATTCCCCCTCCAAAGAAAGAAGAACCTATGGGAAAAATCAATCTCACACAATCACAAATAGAAACTCTTGCCAGAATAATTGAAAACGTATTTGACGAAAGCTTCATCGAAGTTTTAGAGGCATTAACCAACGCCAACAAAGCAGGAATGATTGAAAACATAATCGAATTCTACAAAGATAAACCCGAAGCAAAAATATTTCTCATACAACTACAGGCAGAAGCGCCTAAACTGTATGTAACTCTAACAAAACTAAAAGTAGATATTACTTTAGATGAACCGACACACACAGATGTTATTGATTTTTCATCTGAAGACAAAACCGAAGTAGTAAACAACTCGTATGCGTATTTAGATTTTTCTGAATTGGGCGAATCGGATTCCGATATGAAACAAGCCACCCGAGCAGGTCTCGGAGCGCTGGTCGTTATTATCGTTGCGCTTCTTATGGTATTTTCTGTGTTCAAGAAAAGAGTGATGATTTTCTTAAGATTAGACTATCCAGATTATCTTAAATGAAATTATTCATATCTTAATGCATCAACAGGTTTCAACCCGGCAGCTCTTATCGCGGGTAAAGTTCCCGAGACAATACCCACAACGAACGCAAACGCTAAAGCAAATAAAACAACTTGATAATCTATAGAAATACTCAACAATGAAAAACCAGCAAGGGCAGCAATAACTTCCACCATATAAGCAATAATACTACCAACAATCACGCCAACAACTCCCCCGGCCAACCCCATGATTCCGGACTCGAGCAAGAAAAGAGTCATTATGTCCCCATTTCTTGCACCTATTGCTTTCATAACACCAATCTCCCTTGTTCTCTCTAAAACACTAGTATACATAGCATTCATAATACCTATTGCGCCTACTAAAAGAGAAATAAACGCGATGCCAACCAAAACCATTTGCACCGCACCTAAAATTGAATTAATCTGCTCCAACAATTGTGCAGGCGTATATATATTAAACTCATCTTCGCCAAGTTTCCTTGTAAGGCGTTTTTCAATATTTTCTTGCGCAGTTTCAATATCTACGCCCGCCCTAACTTTGGCAACAATAACATTATACTCATCTTCTCTGTCAAACAAAACCTTGGCATCATCTAAAGGAATATAGATTCTATCATCAATATTTATCCCGGTTTTCTCAAATATTCCTATGACTTTAAACTTCTGACCATCAACAATAATACTCGTTCCCAAATGAACGGCCTTATCAAACTGATCATGTGCAATATCATATCCAATGATCGCATTACCTTTCTCTCCAATCTTAAATGCCCGACCTTCTTCAATCTCCAAATCCATATCGGAGAAACCTTTACTCTCTAATTCCGTATCGTATGCATTTATGAAAAGATACTCTTCTTCATTACCATACTCAACAGTCGCAAACTCTAATATTATTCGATCAATATAGTCAATATAAGGGGACTTCTCTAAATAATCTGCAACACCTGCGGGCAACGACATGTCTCCTGCAGGAGGACCTCTTAAGTTAGGGGGCAACACTCTTAAAGAATCAGTACCCATTTTTTGAAACTGTTCTGTGATTGCATTTTCCATTCCTTGACTTATAGAAATAAGGGCAACGATTGCTGTAACACCAATAATTATACCTAATACTGTGAGCCAACTTCTAAGCTGACGATTCTTAAAACTCTTCAGTATCAGATTAAGATATTCCTTTATCATCAGTCATACCTCAATGCATCTATTGGTTTTAACTTAGAAGCCTGCCTTGCAGGCATAGCGCCAGATAATATACCCACTATTATTGAAAACAATATTCCTAGAATTATAATGCCAAAACTCACCTTAACTTTTAATATGCTAAATCCGCCAGCAGCCGCAGCAACACCGACGCCCTTACTTATCAAAGTGCCCAGTGCCGCACCTATCGTACCACCTACTAATCCAATAACTCCAGACTCGAAAACGAACATCAACATTATATCTAAATTTGTTGCACCAATAGATTTCATTACACCAATCTCGTTAGTTCTTTCCAATACATTGGTGTACATAGAATTCATTATACCTAGTCCGCCAACCAAAAGAGATATGGCTGCTATACCCACCAACACAACTTGAATTATATCCAATATGCTTCCTAATTGATTGAGAATCTGTTCAGGTGTTTGAACTTCGAAGCTCTCTTCATCTCTTACCTTCTCTAATGTTCTTTGAATTTTCTGTGCAACTCTATCCATCTCTGCAGGATTTTTAATCACAACTTCAATCATAGTCACCGCATCAGGAGTCCCCGCTAATTCTCTCGCGGTTTCAATTGGCACAAGAATCATATTATCGTCGTCAGAATTACCTATTTCATCCATAATGCCAATAACTTTAAACTTTTTATCATTTATTTTGAGATTGGTATTTACTCGAACATCCTTCTCAAACATATCATCAGACACCCTTATCCCTATTAGAGTAGAAGACTTTTCTCCTTCTGCTAAAAAACGACCTTCCTTCAAACTTAAGTCAAGATCGCCCCATCTCCTGTCCATATCATCCGAAGGAACCCCAGAAATTCTTGCATTCAATGATTCTCGACCAAACTTAACAGGAACTGCAGCAATCAAATAAGGCGTAACCCATTCTAAATCAGGCAACTTCTCTAGTTTATCAACATCCTTTTGCGTTAGTCCGCTTCTAGCAGTAGGATCTCCTCCGCCAGCAGCACTAATAAAAATCCGATTAGAACCTATCTTTTCAAATTGCTCTTCTATAGAATTTTCTAAACCTTGAGAAACAGTGATGAGCGCCACAATGGACGCAATACCAATCACTATGCCTAAAACGGTAAGCCAACTTCTAAGTTGACGGTTCCTAAGGTTCTTTAACGCAAAGCGAAGATAATCTAAGAGCATCTTTTCTCCAAATTATTTCTTTTTGCCTGCTGATTTTCGTCTTCTGTAGAGAAGATATCCGCCTATAGCAACAACAATCAAAACTACAAAGATCCAAACATTGGAATTACCGTTGCTGATTAATCCATATTCTTTTGCTTTACTAGTTGAATAAAGATTTAATGGCAAGCTAACATCTTCTTCATAATCTTTATTGTAGCTATCTTTGAAAGTTGTTTTAAACTTCAAATCCAAAGATTCCCCTACATCCTCGCCAACATATAAGTTAAACTCAGTAGTTTCGAAATCATCACTCTCTAAATTACCCAAATATACTTTGTTTGTTGAGATAACTTCATATTCTGTTGAAGGAAGAATTTCTAATGTTACATAGTTTATGTCGCTAGGACCAACATTAGACATACTCAAGATTACTTCTCCATTCTGTCCAGCCACAAATACTTCACTCTCTTCCAAGTTCAATATATACTCGGGAGATCTATCAACAACCAACGACACATGAGATTCATAAGTTTTTGATTCCGATGATCCTACTTCATAGTATGTAGCTTCAACAGGAATATCGTATACTTTTGATTCTGCATCAGGACCAACTATTAACTTAAAAAGAACATTTTCTGTTTCTCCACCATTTAATCGACTGATAACTTTTTCATTAGATGAACCAATAATAGATACGGGTAACTCATCTGTCTCCATCGAGATAACAACATCTTGCAATATTTGATTTCCTGTCGCACCAAATGCTAAATTTATCTCCATTTCTTGACCAGGGCTAACTCTGGAAGGTGTAGAAGTGATACTTTCAAGCATTAAAATTCCTGACTTTGCTTTAACATTAATATCGAAAGGATCAACTCTCTGATACTTTGTACCATCTATCAAATATTCCAATTCTATATCATAAGTTGCTTCTGATGCATCAGGATCAACTAAAAGGTTAAAACTCAAACTTACAGAATCTTCACCTTTTTGTCTTGCTGCAATTTCGTTTATAACTCTTTTTCCAGATTCGCCAGTTGCTAATGCGAAAGGAAAATCAGGATTTAAAACGACTTCGACATTAGTCGCACCCTGTACCCCTGTATTTTGTATGTTAAAGTTAAGTTCAACCGACTGACCTGCCCACGCAGGCAAAGGATCTTGATTAATCAAAGAAAAATCTAATGATGCATAATTATACTTTACAACATTTCCGAAACCAGAAAGCTGCGCAAAAGCAAAAGGCATACACGCCAACATCAAAATAAACAACGTAACTATTTTTTTCATTTCCATCAACCTCTTTTTTTTCTTTTTTGTTCTATCTTACCATCAATAAGATGTTCTATTCTGTCGGCGTGCTTTGCCAACTTATCATCATGAGTTACCATAATAATCGTTTTTCCCGTTTTGTGCAATTTTTTTAAGAAAAACATAACCATCTTCCCGGTTTTACTATCTAAGTTACCAGTTGGTTCATCTGCGAGAATAACCTCCGGATCATTAGCTAAAGATCGCGCTATCGCAACTCTTTGTTGCTGTCCTCCAGATAATTCTGAAGGTCTGTGATCGATCCGATCTCCTAACTCAACCATTGTCAGAAGTTCTTTTGCTCTTTTTTGTCTATCTTCCGCAGTCGTACCTTGAAAAACCATGGGCAACATTACATTCTCCATCGCAGTTAACGTTGGAATCAAATTAAACTTCTGAAATACAAAACCAATCTTTCGTCCTCTTATCTGTGCCAGGTCTGATTCTCCCATTAAAGAAATATCTTCGCCATCTAACAGGATTTTCCCTGTACTGGGAATATCTAAACAACCCACCATGTTAACTGCGGTGCTTTTACCCGAACCACTCGGGCCTTTGATCGCAACAAATTCATGTTTTTTAACATCTAGACTTAATCCTCTTAAGGCCTCTACCTTTACATCGCCCATCTCATATATCTTCCAGACGTTCTCTAGTTTTATTATGGATTTTTGAGTTTTTTTCATTTTATTTTCTTTAACTCCTTATTAGCATCAGAAATAATTTTTTTGATCTTTTTTTCATTACCTTTGATTTTGCCCCTTTTATATATATCAAATAGAATCTTCTTCATGTTCATTGCATCTTCTGTTGCGATTCCAAAAGGCAACTTCCTGTCTTTAACATCATCTAAATACTGATCCGCAACATCCATATCTTTTTCAGACATACACATCCCATATACTTTAGCCAACACTCTGTGTTGTTTTTTCATCTTATCAAGAACTTCAGAACCTTGTTTTTCGATCTTACTTATTTCTCGCTTACCCGACGCAGTCAAAGAATACAGTTTCCCTCTGCCAACAGTTTTAACGCTGATCAGGCGCCGAGTCTTTAGTTTTTTCAAAGCAGGATACATAGAACCAGCACTGGGCTTCCATCCAGCTCTTGCTTCCATATCTTTCATCAAGCCATAACCTGAGTTAGAACCTAGCTTTAAGCTCTTTAGAATGACGTTTTCGAGTTTTAGTATCGGCATCGATATATCGGAGCCGATATCCCTATATAAATCTTATCTTTAATATCTTGCATTTACGATGTTAATTCGGGCATAACATTATTGAAAAGATTTTTAAACTACCCTCATTCAAAGAAAGATATGGCTAAAGTAAAGAAACACAAAAAACCAACACACATTAGAACAAAGAAGAAAAGCATATGGAATCCTGCTTTGGTATTAACGCTCTTAATCACGCTTGTAATGATCACAAGCATAATTGGCTTTGTATATGAGCCCGAATCTTCCTTTATCACTGACATGAATCTAAGTTTTGAAGTTGGTGAAGACAGAAAAGTAATAATCGAAGACATGGACAACAGTCCAAGATTTAGATTTCTACCATCTCAAGTATCTGATTTAGAAATTGATGCAGAGTCTGAAGCGATAATAAAAAGCACACCAATGATGTACGTCACATTTGATCCTCGATTAGGGGATAAAGAAGATCTTGAATTAGCCAGATTTGAATTATCTACAGAATTTTTAAAATACTTCAACAAATACATTTCCTCGGGAATTACTACTGAAGATCCTATGTACTCATTACCTTTAATAACTTGCGAGAATGCAACACAATCAGTACCTGTTATATTTTTCTCTAAGGGGAACGAAACTTCAGTTTCATCTGAATCAAATTGCGTAACTTTTAACGCAAAAAGTGGAACTGAATTTTTGCGAATCAAGGATAGATTATTATACTTGATGTTAGACATTATTTAAGAAAAATGGCAAAGAAAGCAACTAAACCGGTAAAGGCAAAGAAAGCATCCGTTAAACCAAAGGATGATCCTATTTTATCTGAGTTAAAGAAAGCGAAGAAGAAAATACAGGCCGAACCAAAAGAACCAGAAGTTGTAGAGCCTGTGTTCGTCGATTCATATGAAGAGCCAAAGAAAGAACCAGTTAAAGAAAAAGAAGAAAAGCTAGATGCTAGCGCTAAATTTCTAATTGCTGCATTAATATTCATTGTTGTGGTATTTGGTGTATTGTTCGGACTAAAACACATTTACACACCAGAACCACAAACATTAGATGAATTACTCTCTGGACCAATTCTTGAAGAGACAGAAAACATGTATAATTACAGAAACTTCCCCTTTGTTAAAAAAGACGGAATCTGGCACACTAATGTGTTGAGAAAAGGAACTAATCAAGTTTACGGAATTCAATTAAGACATGGACCCAAAGAATTAGAGCATATAAAAATAGCAGGAGATGATCCTAGACTATTGGTAGACTCACAGGAAGCCAACGCAGTATACATCTCTTTTGATCCTGAAGGAAAAGATCTTCCTTTTGTTGCGCTTGCAGTATCGGAGTTGAGTCTTAATCTTGCAAGAGCATTGGACATTACACCAATAGCCGCATGTTCTCAGAACATTACATCCGCGTGCGAAGAACGGCCAATTATATCTTGTCCTAATGATGAGTTTCATACGATATTCATAACACATAACGAAGAACCTGAAGTTGATGTTGATCTTAATTGCATTACCATTCAAGGAAATGATGAAGAAATTGTTATGGCCACAGAAAAACTAATTCTTAAGTGGTATGGCGTAATGGAGTGATTATAATGACTGAAGAAATAACCAAAGACACTATAATAGGCGATGCAGTTTCAAAGCACCACGTTGCAGCAATGGTGATGATGAAGTACGGCCTACACTGTATTGGATGCCATGTTGCGGCTCATGAGACTATTGAACAAGGATGTAAAGGTCACGGCATGGATGACGAAGCAATAGAAGAAATGATTGAAGAAATCAACAAAGTGATTACTGAAGAATCTGAATCTAAATAACTACTGCCCGAACTTCTACATTACCTTTTTCATACGCATCTTTTGTGTTAAAAGAAAATAACTTTGCTTTTCCAGGAGATATAACTGCAGTATCGACTGGCAAATGAATTGCATAATTCTCGGAAGAATGAACTTTGACTTTTATTTTTCTGTCAAGTGAATTTTCAATGTTAATCCACTTTAAACCTTGTATGTTTGCACTGTAAGATATAATCTTTCCTGTGCTTTTAATTTCCCAATCGCTATTTTGATTATCGCTAATGTCTACACTACCCCCCGATTCCATAAAGCCAATCGTGGCTTGTCCAGTAAACATAGGACCTCTAGATTTATGTAAGAGAACAGCTACATTCAAAAGTAAAACAACCGAAATAAACACTACCAATGTGGCCGTGCCTCTATTATTTAGTTTCATATTTGCCTACAAAAGTCAGGATCAATTGATTCCTTGTTAATGTAAATAGTGCAGCGACCGTTTTCTTCATCCTCTACAGTTGAGATTGCCTCTTTATCAAAACAAATCTGATTGTTTGTTTCTTCTTCAAAGGTAACCATACCTGTAGTATCTTTCATACTTCCGATCTTGTTAAGACTAATTAGGGTACTCCCTAATGAGAGGATTATCGTTACCATCAACAATCCCGAAAGTAATTTATGGTTTACTCCTGTCATTTTATCATTGAACCTTTATTCTTACTCCATATTTAATTTCTGGTGGTGCTTCAACTTGCATAGCACCTTTAATAGGCTCTTCACTTATTACATTTGCAGTAGGTGGCCTTACACTTTCAACAGAATCAACTACAGTCCAAGTACTTACTAATGAAACTGCAACAGTAACTAGTAAAAGAACAATAATTGTGACCCTAGATACATCCTCACCCACTTTTTTTATCTCCAAAAAGCCTTAACTTAAGTTAGCCGACAGAGCTTTATAAACCTTTCTAATGATACGGGCTCTTGCTTTGTAATTCAACATTCTGTAGACTTTTCAGAAAAATATAAAGGGAAAATTATTATAGTTTTAGCATCAACATTCAGTTATGGATATTAAGAAAATCTTGAAGTTCATAACTTCTAAACATTTTAGACAATCTCTAAAATCTTTTCTACTATACGTGGCGTTCTTTGGGATAGTTATTCTCTTGTACATATCAGCTTCCGAATACATTTATAATAAGTTTGGAGATGCGATGCAAACCCGTGAACAAACTTCTGAACCTACAATAGAACAAAACAGCAAGATTAAGATATCTGAAGGTCCCAAAGTACTTCCTGCGCCTAGCGGACCGACCATAAATGAATCTGGCGTAACAATTATTGGCCCTTAGCCCATATTTTGCTCATTACTTGAATTCTAACACTTGAGAGGCTATGTTTGCAGAAGGTGATTGTATCACTATCGAGAAATAGTAAATTTTATATACTAAATCTTATTTTAAAGGCTCATACCTAGTAATATGTTGGGGGGTAACGTTTATGGCTAAAAAAACAATCTTAAGTACAATTCTTGTAATACTGGTAATTGCAGTACTTGCAGTTGGTATTTATTCAATATCTAATATTCTAAGTTCTGAAGGTACAGATGAACCTGTTCTTTTCAAACTTCCAGCTAAACCACTTCTTAATTTTGAACAAGAAGATGAGCAGGAAGAAGAACCTATTGTTGAACCAATAGTAGAACCAGAACCTGAGCCTGAGCCGGTTGTAGAACCCGAGCCAGAACCAGAACCTGTTATAGAGCCTGAAGAAACCCAAACAACAAATCAAAATGACTACTCACACCTTTCACCTCAAGATTGCGACAGATTAATTAGACAAGCAAGAGATCGTGTTGACGACGCCGAAGATGACGAAGATGACGAAAAAGATGATCTTAGAGATGAAGAAACAAATCTTAGAGCTATGAAACTTATTCTTGATCAAGCAAGAGCTGCATTAACGGAGGCACAAGCAACTGGCGATTCTGTTGCAATTTCATCCGCACAAGATACAGTAGAACGTGCCGAAGATGATGTTGACGATGCTGAAGACGATGTAGATGATGAAGAAGACGATGTAGATAACGCTGAAGACGATGTGGATGCAGCAAGAGATGAACTTAGAGACGTGATTAATTCTTGTGAAACTGCAAGAAGAGGAAGCGCATCTGATCTATTCAATAATGCAGATTCTTCTTATGAAGATTGCAAGAGAGAACTTGACTTGGTTGAAGATCAAATAGATGATGCTGAAGATGACTTGGACGATGATGAAGATGACTTGAGAGAAGAGCAATCAAGAGTTGCAATAGCTCAACAAGCACTTACAACTGCCGAGCAAAATCTTGCAACAGCAAAAACAAATAATGCTACAACTATTCAACTATCTTCATTACAAGGTATTGTTGATTCTGCAAGAAGAGATGTAGATGACGCAAAAGACGACTTAGATGATGCTGAAGATGACGTTGATGATGCGGAAGATGCTGTAGAAGATCTAGAAGATCTAGAAGATGAACTTAAAGACAGATGTAGAGATATAAGAAGATATGGCGCATCTGGCCAAGATGGTAAATCTAACTTAGATATTGGCGGTTTAGATTCCTATAACTCTTGTCAATCAGCTATTAGAATGGCTGAAAGTGCAGTTGACGATGCTGAAGACGATGTTGACGATGCTGAAGACGATCTTAGAGATGAGAAATCTGATCTAAATACGGCTCAAGCAATTTTAACTGAAGCACAAAATGCACTTGCTGCTGCTAAAGCTCAGAATGCAACTGCATCTCAAATTAGCTATTTGCAAAGCGCAGTTGATGATGCAAAAGATGATGTTGAAGATGAAGAAGATGACGTTGATGATGCGGACGATGATTTAGACGACGCAGAAGATGACGAAGAAGATATGGAAGATGAATTGGATACAATCCGATCATATTGCAGATCTAAAAACTTCAACTCAGGAAGTCTTGCATTTAACTACGGCAAAACCAGGTATTAGTTCTAATACCTTATTTTCTTTTTATTTAACAAATTTTTTATATCTTTACAAATACTTCCCAAAAGATGAGGTTCAACAACATTTTCAAAATAGGGATCTTCTTTATTCTAATCATTTTTCTTTTAACTGCTTGTGGCAACGATGGTCAAACCAAATTAATAAGAACCAAAAAAATTGTTGATAAAACTGTAGAGGTTGTTCCTGATGAGCTAATTGTACCAGAACCTGAACCGGTTGCGCCCGTGCCAGAACCAGATGTAGAAGAACCTGAAGAAATATTAGAAGACGATCCTGAACCTGTTGTAGAACCAGAACCGGAGCCGGAACCAGTTCCCGACCAAGAAACATATCAAGAACAATTACAAGACTCTCTATCTCAATTAGTAATATTTGATGCATTAAACTGTAGCACCAATGTTGAAACAGTAAGAACTAACCTATTCACCAAATGGGAAAACTATAGAAGTTCTTGGAGAGAAACCCTTGAAGAAGAATGGACTGTGTTAATCGCGGATGTAGAAGTTGAAGTTGCGGATGACGAATTAGATGTTATAAAAGAAGATGGCTCTGAGAGCTCAATCGCATCAGCAGAGGACCATCTTGAAAATGAGAAAGATGATTTGGGAGATGCAAGACGTGAAAGAGATCAAACAAAAGAAACCGAGTCAACTAAGAATAAAGCGAGAGAAAACGCACTAAAACTATTCAAGGATACGATGAACACTTGTGAATCTGATGTTCAGAATTATGTACAAGAGATAATTTCAAAGGAACTGTACACTCCTGAAGTTTGTCATTCTGGTTTGTTTCAGTTAAGAATGCTTACAGATCTCTTAGAGAACGATTACGATATTAAAGATGAACTTTACATTGAATTCATACAAGCAGAATATACTGCTGCGAAGGATGAACTAACTTACTCGGAAGAGAATCTTGACAAATATTCTGAAGAAAAGGAAAAACTATTTGCTCAAGCATTCATCGATATGGCTGAATTAAGGGAACGAAAAACGAAGAGCGAGCAAAATAAGGCTGAAGACTATTTAGAGGATGTAGAACGATTTTTAGATGCTGTTGACGTTATCAAAAAGAAATTTGATGCTGAATGTGGTAGCCTTGAACGAGCAGGCAGAACTGCAACAAAGACAGCACAAGTTTGTCAAGACGAGATTGGTGATCTGAAAGAAGAGATAGAAGATGTTGAAAAAGATCTTGATGAAACGAAAAGCGATGTTAACAAGTATACTAACGAAATAAACAACTTATACGATGATCTTCCCAAGGCACGTGCCGATTACATTGATGCGCTTATTGCCGAAGCAGGAGAGTCATCTGCTAAATCCGAAGTTACCAGAATTGTTGATGATATAGAACAAGCAGAAAGATGGAGATGGCAAGACGTAAAGGAGTTTTTTGAGTTCCAAGATGATCTTGATACAGAAGAACAAGCCCTTGTAGGACTAAGAGATTCATGTGGTAAATAAAAATAAAAAAGAATTAACTTTTTTTCTCGATATCTTCAATCTTTAATTTAAAGTTCAAAGCCTTTCCCGCAAGCGGATGATTTAGGTCCAGTTTAATTATGTCTTTTTCCACTGCAACAACTTTTGCCGGCAACTTTTGACCTTGCGGAGTTTGAATCAATAAAGAAGTTCCTTCTTTTGCTTCAATATTCGCAGGCAGATGTTCTTTAGGAACTGATTGAACAAGTTCTTGCTTTGGTTCTCCATATGCTTCTGCACATTCAATCTTGATATCTTTCTCTTCTCCCTTTTCCATTCCAACAACTGCATCATCAAAACCTTTGATAACTTGCTTTTCTCCTGCAGTAAATTCCAAAGGGTCTTTACCTTCAGAGCTATCAAAAATTTCTCCTGAATCTAGTTTGCCAGTATAATGGACTTTTATTTTATCTCCATTTTCTACTTTAGCCATATAATTACCCCACATATGTGATTAAGAAAAAAAGCCAATTAAGACTTTAAATAACCTTGTTTTTTCAGGAATTCTTTTTGCTCTAAGAACATGTATATAACACAAAATATGATGCCCATTTCTAAAAATCCGTGAATTGTTAATAGTCTATAAGAGATAATGTCTGCAAGACGCATAACTGTAATAACCTCTTCAACGACAAATAATATCAACGCAATAAACATAACTTTCCAGGGCTTCGTATACGTTTGATTATCAGGTTTTCGGCTAAGCATAATAGAAAATAATGCAATTAAAAATGCAACAAGGAGTAAATTAAGACGAGGAAGAACAGTTTGCAACAATTCAGCAATTGCCATTATTTCTTCCTCCGTTTAGTTGCTTTTTTCTTAGCTACCCTTTTCTTTGGAGCTCTTTTTGCTACCTTCTTCTTCACAACCTTTTTCTTAACAGGCTTCTTTACCTTTTTCTTCTTAGGTTTAGTCTCACAAACTTCTTTCGTGTGATACCTGATTTGGCTGTAAACGCAGTATATTATCAGTATAAGTATGGTTGTTGGAATTAAGTGAGTTATGAATTTTGGATGTGCTATTATCTTAAATGCTATCAATACACCCAATATCAATTGAATTGACAACAAGATGAATGCTACAATAAGAACTCTCCACACTCTTATGGATTTAAACCTGTGAGAGACTTTAAACAATGAAACTCCAATGAAGCCTGCAACAACTGCTAGAAATAAATTTGCTATCTGAAGCACTCCTTCGAGATATCTCATCAAATTGGTTCACCTCTCTGCTCTCTTTATTAATCACTCCTTTTATAAAGTTTTTGATACGAAAAGGAATATTTATATACATTCCATAAGCATTTCTAACTATGGTATTTTCGCTGTTCGAGCTGTTTGATGCTTTTGTAATAACTGCATTTATGGGTTTTTTTTTTATGGATATGTTCAAGAAACCCAAAGCGATAGATTATGATCCTCTAACCGATACTTCTTACAAAAAAGGATTTGATTGGGATGCATTCAAGTTCGCTGCACTAGTAACGGCTCCTGCGATATTATTACATGAGTTAGCACACAAGCTAGTTGCAATCTCTTATGGGTTACATGCAACTTTTCATGCCGCTTACACTTGGTTAGGCATTGGTTTAGTTATGAAACTTCTAAACTTCGGATTTATTTTCTTTGTACCTGCTTTTGTAGCGCACTCTGGCGGAGCATCCCCATTTCAATCTGCTATGATATCTGGTGCCGGGCCATTCATTAACTTCATATTGTTCCTTGCCGCATATCTTTACTTAAAATTTGGAAATGCAAAACCCAAATACAAACCGCTTCTCATATTAACTAAAAGAATAAATTTATTCTTGTTTGCATTTAATCTGATACCCATACCAGGCTTCGATGGGAGTAAATTCTTTGCAGGGCTGTTTGCAACCTTTTTTTAATCCACCCCGGAAATCTGTAGTGTAGTTCCGAAAATATGGTGGGAAAATTATATATACTGCTTGTTGTATCCTTAACAAATGCGAGAACCTGTTGACAATAAACGAGTTAAGTGGATTGTGGTCACAGGGGGTGTTCTCTCCGGCCTTGGCAAAGGCATTGTTTCTGCAAGTATTGGTCGTCTGTTAGCTAACGGGTTAAAGATTGTTCCGGTCAAATGCGACGGCTACTTAAACGTAGATCCGGGTACCATGAATCCTGTAGAGCACGGAGAAGTTTTTGTTCTTGATGATGGGGGAGAAGTAGATCTTGATTTTGGTCACTACGAACGATTCTTAAGCACTAGTTGCAAATTCACATGGAATTTAACTTCTGGAAAGATATTTCAATCACTAGTAGAGCGAGAAAGACGTGGTGATTTCTTAGGGAAAACAGTTCAGATCGTTCCACACGTAACTGGCGAGATTAAAAGAAAACTAAGAGAGATAGCATCTGATGAAAAAGCGGATGTAATGCTTATAGAAATTGGCGGCACTGTTGGGGATCTTGAAAATCTGTGGTTCTTAGAAGCAATAAGGGAACTACAATCTGAAGTTGCCGGAGATGAATTTCTATGCGTGCATCTGGGATACATCCCCGTAATAGATGCACAAGGCCAACAAAAGACAAAACCTATGCAGCAAAGTACATTATTCTTAAGAGAGAGAGGGTTGTTCCCTGATGTTTTTGTAGGTAGATCTAAAGAGCGACTTGCAGACAAAGCTAAAGAAAAGCTACATTGGACTTGTGGTGTTGAGAAAGATGCAGTAATAAGCGATCCTGATTGTTATAGCGTATATGAAATACCTTTGATTTTTGAAGAAGAAGGACTTAAAGAAAAATTAGAACGAAAATTAAAATTAAACATTAAATCCGATTTGACTGATTGGAAACGATTGGTACATAACATATTAAATCCTGAAAAAGAAATTACTATTGCTATTTGTGGTAAATATACTGAACTTGCGGATTCATACATCAGTATTGAAGAATCATTAAAACACGCCGGCGCACACTTTAAAACTCGAGTTCATGTGAAGTGGATTGAAACAACAGACATAGAATCTGGCGCAGTATCAAATTCTGAGATTTTTGATGGTGTACAAGGATTGATTATTCCCGGAGGATTTGGTTCTCGAGGTATTGAAGGTAAAATTAGCGCAATAAAATATGCGAGAGAAAACAACATACCTTTCCTTGGTCTTTGCTATGGTTTGCAATTAGCAGTTGTCGAGTTTGCAAGAAATGTTTGCGGCTTGCGAAGTGCAAATTCTACTGAAGTTGATGAAGATTGTAAAGAACCGGTTGTATATATCATGCCTGAACAAAGACAAGTAACAATAAAAGGCGCAACTATGCGGCTAGGATCTTATGAAGCTCTATTAACCGAAGGTTCAACTGTTGCAAAATTATATGGTGATACTGTTGCTCACGAAAGACACAGGCACCGTTATGAGGTCAATCCCGATTATCATACAATGCTTGAGAAAAACGGTTTAGTTCTATCTGGAAAATCTAAAGATGGCGTTTTGGTGGAATTCATTGAATTACCTGGCCACAAATACTTTGTAGCTACTCAAGCCCATCCTGAATTAAAGTCCAGACTTGAGAGTCCCGCACCCTTATTCTATGGTTTAATTGAAGCGTGCTTAGAGTAATTATAAATCTATAAATTCTAACCTCTCAGCCCCTGTATTTGGTGTTTGTACGCTCCATCTTTTCGTAACATATATAAATGACCTTTTTTTCAAGCGATGTATGGCCAATATGAATCATCTTAGCAAAAAAGCCAAGCGAAGAGAACTCGCTAAAGCAAAAAGAGCTTTACCTGTTGAAGCTGTGCCTGAGCATTCTGAAGAAACTCATCACAAATCAACACACCATGTTCATCACAAAAAAGAAAAGGGCATCAAAGGCTCTATCAAATATTTCTATGAACATAATTACAAAGTGTTACTACTTATTCCAATCATTCTTTTAGTTTTAGCGGTTGCTCAAATTGGGCTTCAAGCCGCATTTACTGGAGATTTTGTTGCAAAAGCTACTTCCATTAAAGGTGGACAGACACTAACCTTTCTAACTGGTTTAGAGCTTGATACTGATCTATTAGAACAAAAGATAGATCTTGCATATCCCGCTAATGATGTTGATGTGCGAACGTTGACTAGTTCGGGAGTTGGCGCAGGTTATATTGTTGATGCAGATTTTGATGAAAATGTGGATAATACAAGAGTTATTGAAATATTTTCTGAACAATCAGGAATCGCTCAAAGCGAAATAGAATTTAGTGTTAACATGATTGGTTCTAGCTTGGGAGATAGTTTTTTCAAAGAAACAATTGTTGCAATTCTTATTGCATTCTTATTCATGGGAATAGTAGTATTCCTTTACTTTAAAGTATTCATACCTTCGCTTGCTGTTGTTTGGTGTGCAATCTCAGACATTGTTATTACTTTAGCAATATTCAATTTGTTTGGATTCAAATTATCCACTGCAGGTATCGCGGCATTCCTTATGCTTATTGGTTATTCGGTAGATACAGATATTCTATTATCTACGAGAGTTCTTAAGAGAAAAGAAGGGAGCGTCATGGATGCAATCTACAGCTCAATCAAAACAGGAACCACCATGACTATAACTACTATCGCGGCAGTTTCTGTTGCATTAATAGTTGCCAACAGTGCAGTAATGCAGCAAATTATGACTATACTACTCATTGGCCTTTGTGTTGATTTAGTTATCACATGGCTACAAAACACGGCTTTATTGAGATGGTACTTAGAAAAGAAGGGTCAACACTAAAATGGCAGGCGTAATGTACAAAGCAAAAAAAATAGTGAAGAACGTACGTATGATAATTCTGTTAGTTGTATTAGTATTGATGATTTTCTCTATTCATCCTAACTTTGAAGCAGAAGGCGTGGCTATTCGATCTGTTGTAAAAGATTCAGTCTCACATGTTGCAGGAATAACAAGTCCTGATCCTAAAGCAACCCCTCTTAGCAGAGAAGTCATATTATCTATTGATTCTAAAACCATAACGAACGTAAAAGATTTTTTTGAAGCTGAAAATTCTTTAGATGTTAACAGAACTGTGAGACTTGAGACTAACAGAAATGTTTACAGAGTTAAAACAAGACCACTTCTCAACATCACAGTTACGGATGAACTAATTAACGTTACTATTAACGAAACAATTGATACTATTGAAGAAATAAACGGATCTAACGTAACTGTACAAAAGAACGTTTCTAAAGTCATAACACGAAACAAAACACTTAGCGAAGTAATTGGTGTAGAATCATTAGGATTAAGCATATACGACGCACCAACTACCAACATTAGAAAAGGTCTTGATCTTCAAGGCGGTACGAGAGTTTTACTACAACCCGCAGAACCAATCTCTGATGATGACATGGAGATACTTCTTCTCAACATGAAGGAGAGACTTAACGTTTATGGATTAAGCGACATAATCGTAAGAGATGCATCTGATTTATCTGGTAATCAATACATTCTTGTAGAGATTGCAGGAGCAACTAAACAAGAAGTTAAAGATTTACTAGCAAAACAAGGTAAGTTCGCAGCGAAGATTGCTAATGAAACAGTATTCCTTGGCGGTACCGATATTACTTATGTTTGTAGAAGTGCAGAATGTTCTGGCTTGGATCACAACTATGGATGCAGACCTGTCGCAAATGACGCATGGGCTTGCAGATTTAGATTTGCAATTGCTTTGACTCCAGATGCTGCTGAAAGACACGCAGGCATTACAGGAGAATTAGATATTATTAACGTAGATGGCAGCGACTATCTAGAACACAAACTTGATCTTTATCTTGACGATGAAATGGTTGATTCCCTCTACATTGGCTCAGAGCTAAAAGGAAGAGAAACGACAGACATCGCAATCTCTGGAAGTGGTGCAGGTAAAACTGAAGCCGAAGCAGTAAACGACGCACTTAACGGAATGAAAAAACTTCAAACAATCCTTATTACTGGTAGCTTACCTGTTAAATTAAACATAGTACGAACTGATGCAATATCTGCAACCCTTGGTGAAGAGTTCACAAAGAACGCAATCATGGTTGGTTTATTTGCAATTCTTGCAGTTGTTGTAGTTGTATACATTAGATACAGAAGATTTGAAGTTGCAATACCTATGGTTTTTGCAATGGTTAGTGAAGTTGTACTTCTTCTTGGACTTGCATCATTAGTTGGCTGGAACTTAGACTTGGCAGCTATCGCCGGTATAATTGTGGCAGCAGGTACTGGTGTAGACGATCAGATTGTTATTACAGATGAAGTTCTAAGAGGAGAGTCTCAAAACACGATTAGTTGGAAAGAAAGAATAAAGAAAGCCTTCTTCATTATTATGGCTGCATATTTTACAACTGTTGTAGCAATGGTTCCTCTTCTTTTCGCAGGAGCTGGTCTCCTTAAAGGATTCGCATTCGTAACTATTGTTGGTGTATCATTCGGTGTATTTATTACAAGGCCCGCATATGCTGCAGTGGTGGAAATACTGCTTAAGAAATAAATCATACTAAAATGGCTAAAAAAGAGGTAATTGTTATTTCTCTCGGGGGCTCAATCATAGCGCCTGACAACATAGACGTTTCATTCTTAAAAAAATTCAAGAAACTAATTCAATCAGAGATCAAGAAAGGTAAAAGATTTATCCTGATCACTGGCGGCGGAAAAACTTGCCGCAGATACCAAGAAGCTAGTAAGAAAACAGGCAACAAAGATGCAAATTCTCTTGACTGGATTGGCATTAAATCAACCTGGCTAAATGCTGAAGTCGTTAAAGGCATGTTCGGCGAACAAGCCCATCCTGAAGTTATTATTGACCCGTCTAAGAAGATTAATTTCAAAAAAGACGTTCTAGTGGGCGCAGGGTGGAAACCTGGCTGGTCTACTGACTATGACGCTGTTTTGCTTGCAAAACAATTCAAAGCAACACGTTTGATTAATTTATCAAATATCGAATATGTGTACGATAAAGATCCTAGAAAATACAAGAACGCAAAACGTTACGAAGATCTTTCCTGGAACGATTTTATTGGAATCGTTGGAACAAAATGGGTGCCTGGCAAGAATGCGCCCTTTGATCCTGTTGCTACAAAACTTGCATCAAAGTTAAAGATGGAAGTGGTTATAATGAAAGGAAGCAACATAAGAAACATAAAGAAATACCTGTCAGGGAAAACTTTCAAGGGCACATTAATAAAATAAATTAAGAATTTTTTTCTTGTTGTTCTTTCAAAGCTACTAGCTCTTCAAAATGATCGTTGGCGGCAACAATGATACCTTCGGTTTGTTTTTTATTGAAACTTACTCCCGACAATGCAGAAAATGAATCCACTGACGCCTCTTTAGATGGAATCTCGAAGTTCATCAACACCCCATCTTCCATTTCATATATTGGGGTGAGCTTTGCATTAAATGCTTCTTTTGCCACTTGTATAGTCTTAGATTGTGGAAATGAAGAACCAACCGGAGTTGGAGAGAAAATTTTAACATAAGATGGGCCTGTAGATTTAAGTGCCTTATCGACTTTATTCACAATATCTAACGGAAACGCAACACTTGTTGTAGCTGCATACGTTATTTCTGGAGATTTGTCTACTTCTGTGCCCTTACCATCTAAAAACACATAGCACACATTAGATGCATACTTCTTAAGCATTTCAACTTCGGCCTCCCTTTGCGCCTTAGTTGTCTTTTCATCTACTAAAACAAGCAGATTATATATCTTATTACCTTGATTCATTGATGTCTCGACACCCAGCGCTAATGATGCTGGACAGTCATCTGTATGTATGAATGGAATTTTCCATGATGGTTGAATAATATTTTTTGCTGAATTTTTAACAAAACTTGAAGAACTTACGACAATAGTATTCTGACCTGCTGCTTTCAGTGCAAGCCTGGTCGCCAATACTTTTCCACACCCTGGAACCCCTTCATGTCCTGGGCTGATGTACTCTTCAATTGATAGACCGTTTATTTCGTTTTTGTTCATATTTTTTCAACCTTATTGTTTGCTTCAGCAGCCCTGATCTTGGCTTCAATTGTTTTTTCTCTTGCCCATTTGTCGTTGCCATCACTTTCAAAATCCACTTTCACTGAAAGTCGCTTACCACAATCACATTCAAACATTTTGTAATGAATGAATACGTGGTGCTCCGACCTGAAGTCCTCTGGATCTATGTTGCGTTTGCAATATGGACAAATGTCCAATAAGTCGTCCTCTTGAATACTATGAAAGACTGTCGTCCCTAACACCTCGGTCAACTCCTGTTATCCCCTTATTATCTATACGAGCGACTACTATGTCACTTAAGTTTCAATAAATCTTCGTAACCTTTGTAATTTAGTTTCTCGATTTTCTTATCTTTCAACGACTGTTTTACTTGAGAAAAGAAAGAAAGATCTTTCTTTTCAACTACTACAACTGAATCAAAGTCTGAACATAATTTCGTGATGTGGTCTTTAGGAAATGGATTAATACATCTGACCCTAATTACCGAGTAATCTTTTATTTTATTCTCATTAAGATGTTGTTTTATTTTTCTGAACAAAGTACCGTATGTAACAATAACTTTAGAACTTCCCTTTACATCATAACTCTCTGTTATTCCGTTACCTAAATCAATCCCTACTTTTCTCTTAAAATCTTTCGCGACTGCGGATATTGTGCTAAATATCTTTTCATCGTCGAACACAGAACTTCCGTTGTGTTCCACAGTATTCAAACACTCTGGTTTTTTAGGATTGAGGGTTATATGATCGGGTCTATAATTAGGAAGTAAATTCTTCACAGTTGTTTTTTGCGGAAGATCAACAACTTCACTCGTATTTGATAGTTCTGGATCAATAACTAATTCAACAGGCAATAATATATCTTTATTCTCTGCAATGGAAAACGATTGCAATGCCGTATCAGTTAATTCTTGTAAACTTGAAACATAAATCTGAACACAATTCTTATTTGAATAGTTTTTAGCGAGAATAACTATTGGTAAACCGAGTTTCTTACACTCCTTCACGCTTTTGCCAACACCATTACCATCAAGTATGGCTAATGTTCTAGAACCAAATGAATTTGCACCCATTGCTGTATTCATGGTGGCTTTATCAGAATATAATTGTAATATGTTTTTTTGGAGCTTGGGTACATATCTACTAAACCCATCGGATGTTGATGCGACTACTTCTGGTTTGCTAATATCTACAATATACGAAAATGCCTTCTTGATATCAACTAGATCTCTGGTCATTTTGTCGTCTTCAGCTCCAACGCTTTAAACGGGCACTCCTCTACGCAGATTCCGCACGATTTACATTTCTCGTGCTCGATGTCAAACCGTTTGTCAATACATCCGTCTGGACAGTACATCCAACAGAAGCCACACTTCGTGCACTTCTTTACATCCCTTACTGGCTTAACTTCATCACCCATTTTTTGCATCTCTTGATAGTTTATTTCAAAACATCAATACATGACTTAAACTGTTTTTTAACTTTATCTTTATCAACTTGATCGTCTATCTTCTCAATACTTTTTATGATCGATTTAGGACTAAATTGATTAGTATTTTGAACTAGTGTTGCAAGTACTGGTAACACTAATCCTTTTGGAAACGCTTCTTCATCGGAAGAAAGTATTTCGTTAACATTTACACTTCTTAATTTATTTTTTAGTTTAATCGTTCCAGATAATTCTTTAGAATCTTTTTTAGTATTAACAATCACCATGCCGCTTTTCTTTACTCGTGACATTATGCTTTCTGATTTCAGAAATTTTTCATTCATTAAAAAAATACAATCTGCTTGTCCGCTGTATACCTTGCTCACTGGCTTGTTATCTAGCATTACACAAGTCTCAGAGATCTTTCCCGTGTTCTCCCAGTAAGAATAGACTTCTTTTCCCTCAAAAAAGGCAGATTCCGCCAAAATGCTGCTCGTTTGAGCGGCATCAGCCTCATCACACCCAAAAACCAAGATTTCGTACATATTCACTCTTCTTTTCTAAATTGGGATTTAAAAAGATTTGCTGTGACTCAACAGTGCTTATTTTTACGATTTTTCAATACCTTTAAAAATACGCACAATCTCCGCTTTAGAATGGCTAAAACCGCATATTCAAACAATATTGGTTGTTACGTAGTTGATGAGAATACGCAGATTGTAGATAGTGTTACCTTCAATCTTAGCAAAGAAAACTTCGAAAAACTGTCCAAATCTGAGTGGTTAGATGAAGAAAAGGCCTTAATCAGTAAACATAACGCAGTATTCCTTGGTAAAAAGCAAAATTCTGAGAAATTACAATTAACTGATGATCCTAAATTACTAAGAAGAATTTTAAATTCACTTTCAGATAAAATAGATCTTAAAGAATTAAGAATAAGAAATATTCTCGAAACCAAGATTGCAATTGCAAATTCATTAACCAAAGATATGTTGCTAGTGCAGTCGATAAACAACGTAGAAGAAATTGATAAAGTTTCTAATACTTTGGCTAAAAGGTTAAGAGAATGGTACGAACTTCACAATCCGGAGTTTTCTAGATCAATTGGAGATCATTATAGATTCGCAAAAATTATGCTTGAAAAAAACAAAACCGAGTTGTTAAAAGAAATTAATGTTGATGAAAACCTATCTATGGGTGCGAACATATCTGATATTGACTTGTTTCAAATAAGAGAACTAGCTAAGCAAATTGTTTCTCTGAAAGAACTTAAAACAAAGCACGAATCATATGTTTTAGAAATTATGGAAGAACTATGTCCTAACATGCTAGCCATGACTGGTGCACTTATTGGGGCAAAATTAATAGCAATCGCAGGAGATTTGAGAAGATTAGCATTATTCCCTGCATCCACTGTTCAGCTTCTAGGCGCCGAAAAGGCACTATTTCGCCATATTAAGACCGGTAGTAGGCCGCCTAAATTCGGCGTTTTGATGCAGCATCCATTGGTCGCGAGTGCTCGAAGATGTGATATGGGCAAGGTTGCAAGAGCGTTAGCTAACAAAATTACTTTAGCATTAAAAGTTGATATTTACGGAGATAAAGCATCAGATAGTTTTGGTAAGAAATCACTCTCAGATTTAGAAAAGAAATTCAAAAAATGATAAAAGAACACAAGTTTCACGGAGTATATGTAGAAGAAGGACGTAAAAAAAGATTCTTCACTAAGAACTTAGTTCCTGGTAAAACTGTTTATACTGAAGATTTAGTTAGACGAGGCCGAGATGAATATCGAACTTGGGATACTAAAAAAAGCAAACTTGGTGCTGCTTTAGCAAAAGGGGTGTCTCAAATTGGAATAAAACCTGGCAACACTGTACTATACTTAGGTTGTGCATCTGGTACTACCCCCTCCCATGTATCTGACTTGGTCGGAAAAGATGGCTTTGTTTTTTCATTAGACTTTGCACCCAGAGTTATGAGAGAAATAGTGCCAGTGTGTGAAGATAGATCTAACATGTGCCCAATAATCGCTGACGCATTTCATCCCGAGAATTATTATCATCAAGTCACTCTTGTGGACGCAGTATTTCAAGATATTGCACAACGAAATCAATCGGAGATATTCCTTAAGAACTGCAGAGTTTTTCTTAAAAACGGGGGATTTGGCATCTTGGTTGTAAAAGCAAGAAGCATTGATCAAAAAAGAAAGACCAAGGCAATTTTTGCACAAGTTAGAACTGAATTAGAAAGAGAAATGGTCATTGTCGACTACAGAACTCTCGATCCTTTCGAATTAGATCATTGTATTTATATTTGTAAAAAGAAATAGTTTCAAAAAGAGGAGATAACATTGGCCAGAAAAAAGAAAGAGAATATTCTAAACATACCCAATGCATTATCATTACTAAGAATACTGCTTGTACCATTTCTAGTTATACAACTTCTTGGAGAAAATATTTTAGGATCTTTACTTATTTTAGCAGTTATAATGTTATCTGACTTCTTTGATGGACTAATTGCAAGAAAATTCCATCAAGTAACAGAGTTTGGAGATGTATTAGATATGCTTGGTGATTTTTCATACTATCTTGCAACTTTAATTTCATTCTATGTTCTTGGTTGGCTTAATCTACTTAACAAACTCCTACTGCTAGCTGCAATCCTTGTAATGTTTCATTTTCTTTATTCTCTTTACAAAAAGAATAAATGGCACTCCTTGCCTCATTTTAAATCCGCTAAGATCATGGCTGTGATGTATGTAATTTCTTTTGTAATTATGATTATACAGGTGCCTTATGCACAGTGGTTCTTAACCATTACATTTTTTGTGACTTTTTTCTACACCTTTAGAGAGTATTTGCAATACTTTAAACACTGAAT
>Ga0008651_10000081_pt1 | contig 54562 bp, 38 predicted proteins | sample SaaInlV_200m_DNA_6_FD_59173 | JGI IMG/M metagenome (GOLD analysis project Ga0008651, IMG submission 59173) | Marine microbial communities from expanding oxygen minimum zones in the Saanich Inlet - SI037_S2LV_200m_DNA | ecosystem: Environmental > Aquatic > Marine > Intertidal zone ...
CTAGCAACGGCCGAGGCATTCGTTCAGAAGATGCAAGGTCGAGTGTTTGTTTAATATCTAATAATATCATCTCTAGTTATTCTACTGCTGGAATAAGCTTAACAGATGCGAATAATCACCTTATCACAAATAATTCAATTTATTCTTCTGATGGTGCTGCAAATGCTATGAGTTTTTCTAGGTCATCTAATAATACTTTAATTGGCAACAATATTGACGATTCTTATGGGGGTCTGTCTTTCAGTGGAGCCTCACATAATAATACCTTACAGAACAATACCATATCTAATGTAAGTTCTACAGGCATGGCTTTAGATTTTGCTCAGTCCTCTGGAATATATCCTGAGAATAACTTATTTGATAACTTAACTATTTATGCATATCAAGGCTTGCCAGCTAATGGATATATTAAAACATACGGAACTTTAACTAGCGATAATAACTTTACAAATCTTCGTATTTGTGAAGATACAACGAACGCAGGTTGCATCACTTGGGATTTCTTAAACATATCTGAAGCTGATCTTACTGATGATAACTTAATGCTAGATGGAGATTTTGTTTCATTAAACACATCTGATGTCAACGCAACACAATTTAACAAATCTGCAAATATAACTATAAACACAACCACGTGTGACGGACTAACTTACTACAACGCATCTGGCTTCCCTGAAAACAAAGCAAACATTCTCTCAACAGGGACAACCTTTACTCCCTCCTATTCAACATGCGCAAACAACATCACAACTTTTGCTGTTGATCACTTCTCCGGTTATGCTATTCTGGAGCCTGATGAACCTTTAGGTCCGTGTGTTAATCTCTCAGACCCATCAACATACCGGGGGAAAGTAGTTAATGTTTCTAATGACTTCTATGTTAATGATAATATTGTCCTTTGTCGGGATACCTACGTTACTACTGGCGATATGATAACTATTAATGCAAGTGACATCAACCTAGATTGTAATGGTTCAACTTTGGTTGGGGATCAAGCATTTCAAAAAGACGGAATTTATATTTATTATAAAACGAATGTCAACGTAACTAATTGCACTGTAACAAACTTTTCAAGAGGTATTACTACTCATAACTCTAATATTAAATTAACAAACAATACATTGCAAGATAACATTTACCAGGATGTTCTTTTTGTAGCTGGCGACACCTCGTATTGTAATAACATTATAGAAAATAACACTGGTTCTGGTAATCTTCCAATTTATTATGCGAATTCTTCGGTGTATTGGAACAATCTTGTTGCTTCTGAGATTATACTGTGTAATGCAGATAACTCTATTCTCACAAACATCACTATGAATGGTTCAGAGGAACTTAAAAATAATTGGTTGTACGCGGCGTACTCAGACAACATATCTATTCATAATTCATCTTTTTCCAATAATTATATGGCTATAGTATCTTCATCAGGAACCAATTGGGATGTTGTGGGGAATTTTATCAACGGTAGCGGAGATTCTGGAATGCAGATTTTTTCATCTGAAAATATAAGTATTACTGGGAATCTTTTTTATGACTCCATATATGGAATTCAGCCAGGGTCATCTTCACAAAACATTACGGTGGCACACAACACCTTTACTGACTGTCAGTACCCCATTAGTTCTAGTAGTGGACTATATTATTCGCTATTTCTTAACAACACCATATTAGAAAATCAAGGAAGGGCCATATCTCTTAATGACGGATCTAATAACCAAATCATAGACAACAACTTGTCAGGAACTAACACCGTCGGATCGATGGGTTTTTGGTTTTCAAATTCGTTCAATAATTCACTAAGAAACAATATAATTTCAAATTATTATTATGGTATGTATCTCAGAGGTACATCGGAAAATAATACCATCAACGACACCCTAATTGATAATAGTTCATATGTTGGGGTTTACTTCACTCAAATTAGTGGCAATTATGCAATAAAAAACAAATTATACAATACAACCATACTTGCGGGTTCTGGTTATATTAAAACCACTGCAACGCTTCCTGATGAGAATAACTTTACGAACTTAGAAATCTGTAAAGATACAACAAATACTGGATGTATCAACTGGGCGTTCCTAAATATTTCATATGCGGATCTAACTAACAATAACTTGTTGCTATACAATGATTTTGTTTCCTTAAATGCTTCAAATGCAACACAATTCAGCAAGTCTGCAAACATAACTATAAACACCAGTTCTTGTGATAACTTGACATACTACAACGCATCTGGCTTTCCTGAGAATAGAACAGAGATCTTAACAACAGGAACAACCTTTACTCCATCCTATTCAACATGTGCAAACAACATCACAACATTCTCTGTAGATCACTTCTCTGGCTATGCTGTGGATGAAGCTTCAGAAGAATCTAACCACTTCATTTTCCGAATAAACACAACAGCCTCGCCACAAAACTTCTCATTCCAAGTAGATGATGCCAGCTTAACTGTTAATTGGGGAGATGGGAACACTACAGATTACAATGGAACTGTATTATTATCGCACAATTATACAACTGCGGGTATCTATAACATTTCGGTAAATGGAACTGCAAGTAGATTATCTTTCTCAAAGTACTATGGTACTTATACGCAACAATGTACGCCCGAACTATTAAACGATATTTTAACACCTGTTTCAGATGGAGTTACTGGAATAATTAGTGCAAGCGAAATGTTCGCATTTACAAACATAACAAATTTTACAGCAACAGACTTCTTCGATATAACTTCACAAAACGTAACTAATCTTGATTTTATGTTTAGTGATGCGGTTAATTTTAATCAAGATCTTAGTGGGTGGAACGTTTCCAATGTGATGACTATGAGCTTTATGTTTAGTAACGCAGACTCCTTTAATGAAAATATAAGCACATGGGACGTTTCTTCTGTTACTGATATGCGATACATGTTCTGGGATGTCGACACTTTTAATCAATCAATTAGTAATTGGGATGTATCTAGTGTCACTCAAATGGATGGATTGTTTTCTGGTGCGGAAGATTTCAATCAAGATCTTGGTGCTTGGAATGTTTCTAATGTCTTAGATATGCAAGCAATGTTTCGTGATACATTATTGTTCAACAACAATATTAGTTCCTGGGATGTCTCTGCTGTCACTAATATGAATTTCATGTTTTACAATGCTCCTTTCAACCAGAGTATTGCTAACTGGGACGTTTCTAATGTTACGACTATGCAATATACTTTTGGTTATTCGGATTTTAATCAGAATATTAGTGCCTGGGATGTTTCTAATGTCATATACATGAGTTACCTGTTTAAAGATTCTGATTTCAATCAAGATCTTGGTGCTTGGAATGTTTCAAATGTTATTAGTATGTCTGGCATGTTTACTAGTGCGCCATTTAATCAAAACATTAGTGCTTGGGATGTATCGAACGTTACAGATATGAGGGGTATGTTTTACAGTACTCCTTTTAATTGGAGTATTGCTAACTGGGATGTTTCTAAAGTAGAAGATATGGAGATTATGTTCTATGGAACCCCATTCAATCAATCTATTAGTGACTGGAATGTATCTTCAGTTACAGATATGAAACAAATGTTCTTTAATTCAGACTTCAATCAAAATATTAGTGGCTGGGATGTATCTTCTGTTCAAGACATGAGTTACATGTTCAGATACTCTGATTTTAACCAAGATATCGGTGCTTGGGATGTTTCCAACGTAACAACAATGACTGCTATGTTAGGATCAACACCTTTCGATCAAAATATTAGTGGCTGGAATGTTTCTTTAGTAACTAACTTTACAGACATGTTTGAGTTTGCAGAATTATCAACGGAAAATTATGACGCTTTACTAACAGGTTGGGCATCTCTGCCTTCTCTTAACTACAATTTGAGTTTCCATGGGGGAACATCACAATATTGCACGGGGGAATCCGATAGAAACAATACTTTGATTGACATGTACAACTGGAGCATTACGGATGGTGGTAAGAATTGTAGCGGACAAGAAGAACAAACCTACTTCATTTTCCAAATAAACACAACAGCTTCACCTCAAAACTTTTCATTCCAAGTAGATGATGCAAACTTGACTGTAAATTGGGGAGATGGAAACACTACAGATTACCGCGGAACCGTATTATTAACACACGAGTATGCAACTGCAGATATTTATAACATTTCGGTAAATGGAACTGCAAGTAGAATAGCATATGATGATGAATGGGATGAAGATGATAATGATCCAACTCCCGGACTTCTGGTTGATATTCTGACTCCGCTCTCGGACGGTGTGAGTGGGTTGACCAGTGCAAGCTATATGTTTGCTAATACCAACGTAACAAATTTTACTAGTGATACTTTCTTTGATGACATATTAAGTAATATAACTGACATGAGTTATATGTTTGTTTCTTCTCCATTTGATCATAACATGAGTGATTGGGACGTTTCTAATGTTACAACCATGCAGGGTATGTTTGCTTACTCTCCGTTCAACCAAGACATTAGTGCCTGGAATGTTTCTAGTGTAACCAACATGGGTGGAATGTTTTCTAATTCCCCATTCAATCAAAGCTTAAACTCTTGGGATGTATCTAATGTTACAGACATGAGTGCAATGTTCTACTTATCTCAATTTGATCAAAATATAAGTAATTGGGATGTTTCAAGTGTAGAAACAATGAGTTCTATGTTCTATAGGACCTGGTCCTATTTCAATCAAGACATCAGTAACTGGAATGTTTCTAGTGTAACTGACATGAGTAGCATGTTTTTTATGTCTGAATTTGATCGGAATATAAGTGGTTGGGATGTTTCTAGTGTAACTGATATGAGTCATATGTTCTATAGCTCTTTATTTAATCAAAGCTTAAACTCTTGGGACGTTTCTAATGTTACGACCATGCAGTCTATGTTTGCTTACTCTAAATTTAATCAAAACATTAGCGCTTGGAATGTTTCTTCCGTTCAGCATATGGGTGAAATGTTTCACTCTACTAAATTAAATTCTCAATTCAATCAAGACATTAGTAATTGGGATGTATCTAGTGTTATATATATGAGTTGGATGTTTCGGGAGTCCTCGTTTAATCAAAGCATTGGTAATTGGAACGTCTCTTCTGTAACAGACATGAGTTATATGTTTAGTGGCTCCGATTTTAATCAAAACATCAGTACATGGAGTGTATCTAATGTTACTAACATGTATCAAATGTTCTATGATGCTCCTTTCAATCAAGATCTAAGTCTTTGGGATGTATCTTCTGTAACTAACATGGGCGGGATGTTTGAGGGAGCACCATTCGATCAAAACATTAGCTCCTGGAATGTTTCCACTGTTACAACCTTTACCAATATGTTTGCTGATGCACAATTATCAACATCCAATTATGATGCATTACTAACAGGTTGGGCGTCATTAGGCTCTTTAAATTACAACCTAAGCTTCCACGCAGGAACATCACAATATTGCACAGGGGAATCCGATAGAAACGATACTTTGATTGGTGTGTATAACTGGAGCATTACGGATGCAGGTAAGAATTGTAGTTTGCCGCCGCAGTCCAGTTCCTGTGTTAACTTATCTGATCCTACAACCTATCAAGATAAAGTTGTAAACACCACGATTGGTTATTATATTAATGACTCAATAACTCTTTGCCAAGACGTTTATCATAGAGACTCAACAGTAATAGTAATAAATAACTCGGATTTAACTCTAGACTGTAATGGATCGACATTAAATTTCTCAACAACAACAAGCCTCGGATATGGTATTAACAATTCCTTTGGTCATAACAATGTTTCAATAATGAATTGTATTATAACTGAAGCCAATGGTCCTGGCGCAGCAATTAATATAGGGATCTATGCTCTAGATGCTGACCACAACACTTTCTATAATAACACAATCTCAATTGTGAGTGGCGCGTATGGGCTAGCGCTCTCTGGAAATTATTTCAATATAACTCAGAATAACATAACAACATCTTTTTGGACAGCATACGCCCTCACTTTAGCTTATGTAAATCATTCCTTAGTGCATCAGAACACAATTTCCGTAGAAGAGACTGTATCTTCAGGAATTTTAATATATGGTGCAACAAATACCACAATATCAAATAATGCTGTGACGACGCAACTAGATAATGCAAATGGGTTGGAGTTTAGTTGTATTAATAATTGTAATTTACTTACTGTAGAAGATAACACTGTCACTACTTCGGGAACGCTTTCAGACCCTATTTCCTTAGAAAATTTCGGGACCGTTACTAATTGTACGTTCGATAACAATACACTAATAGCTACCAACGCAGGTTCTAAAGCTATTGACATTCAGTCAAATAGTGCCGTTGATAATACTTTCATAAATAATAACCTGTCAGCAATCGGGGCATTCACATTATACGACGTTTCAACTGGAAACAACACATTAATCTACAACAGCACTCATGCAGAAATATCTTGGACTCTTAGTAACTTAACAACCGCCACAGATTTAGAAATCAATTCATTAGTCTTCTTAGAATACAACTTAGCAGGACTAGTGACAAGCACAAACAATCTTGAACTAAACAATACTGCAACTATAACTCTTAAATCTGTTTCAGGACTGACATCGCCAACAGTGCAGAGAAATGGGCAAGACTGCGGTGGAGTCTGCTCTGCGGTAGTAGATTTAGGTTCGAACAATTATCAGTTTAATGTAAGTCAATTCTCAAACTACAGCCTTGCAAGCGAAGAAAATGATCTTTTCATTTTCCAAATAAACACAACAGCTTCACCCCAAAACTTCTCATTCCAAGTAGATGATGCAAACTTGACTGTGAATTGGGGGGATGGAAATACTACAAACTACAATGGAACTGTATTATTAAATCACACATTTGCAACTGCAGGTATCTACAATATTTCAGTAAACGGAACCGCAAGTAGAATTGCATTCTCAAAATATTACGATATCTATTCACAAGAAGCCACGCCTGAATTATTGAAAGATATCCTAACTCCCGTCTCAGATGGAGTTACTGGTATAACCAGTGCAAGCGAAATGTTTGCATTTACAAACATAACAAATTTTACAGCAACAGACTTCTTTGACATCACTTCACAAAATGTCACAGACATGCGTTACATGTTTTACACTTCACAATTCAATCAAAACATTAGCGACTGGGATGTTTCTAATGTTACAGACACGAGTATAATGTTTGCGTATACACCATTCAATCAATCTCTAAATGGGTGGGATGTTTCTAATGTTACTACTATGCTTTACATGTTTCGTGATGCAGTTGATTTCAATCAGGATCTTAGTGGGTGGGACGTTTCTAGAGTTATAACGATGAGTAATATGTTCCGTAACGCGGACTCCTTTAATGAAAACATAAGCACATGGAATGTTTCTAACGTAACCGATATGCGATTTATGTTTTTTAGTGCTGATTCCTTTAATCAATCAATAGGTAACTGGGATGTTTCTAACGTTACTCAAATGGATGGGATGTTTTCTTATGCAATTAGTTTTAATCAAGATCTTGATAGTTGGGATGTTTCCTCTGTCGTGGATATGCAGCAGATGTTTAAAGATGCTGATGCTTTTAACAATAACATAAGTACATGGAATGTTTCTAGTGTTACTGATATGAGCAATATGCTCTGGGGAACTGAATTTAATCAATCAATAAACAATTGGGATGTCTCTAATGTTACTGATATGAGTAGTATGTTTAGTTACTCGAATTTTAATCAAAACATTAGTTCCTGGAATGTTTCTTCTGTAACAGATATGAGTCGTATGTTTGAAGGAACACCATTCGATCAGAACTTAAGTGATTGGAATGTTTCTTCTGTAACAGATTTTACTAATTTTCTTCTAACCGCAGAACTATCTACCACTAACTACGATTCTCTACTAACTGGTTGGGCATCATTAGCGCTGAATTACAACTTAAGTTTCCACGGAGGTAACTCACAATATTGTGCAGGAGAAACAGCAAGAAACGATACTTTAATTGATATTTACAACTGGACAATTACTGATGGTGGCAAAAACTGTACCATTCCAGAAGAACCATCTTTCTTTACTTTCCAAATCAACACAACAGCCTCACCCCAAAACTTTTCATTCCAAGTAGATGATGCAGTCAGTTTATTTATTGACTGGGGTGATGGAACAAACAATACTTATACGGGAACAGGAACATTCAAGCACGAATACGCGACAGAAAATGTCTACAATCTCTCCCTTAACGGAACCGCATCAAGAATATCTTTCTATGAAGGAACGCCTGAATTGTTAATAGATATTCTAACTCCAATCTCAAATGGCATCACAGGAATAATTAATGCAGAAAACATGTTTAGGGATACGTTGGTGAGTTCATTTACATCAGAAAATTTCTTTGATGATGTCTCTGGAGATGTCACAAATATGAACTCTATGTTCTATAGTTCAAATTTCAACCAGAACATTAGTGGTTGGGATGTTTCTAGTGTTACATATATGCAATCTATGTTTTTTAACTCTCAATTTAACCAAAGCCTGAACACTTGGAATGTTTCTAATGTTGGTAATATGGCTGGTATGTTCTCTAATTCTCCATTTAATCAAGATATCGGCAATTGGAATGTTTCTAGTGTTGTAGACATGAACGCAATGTTCTCTCTCTCTCCATTCAACCAAAACATTGGTAACTGGGATGTGTCTAGTGTTGCTAATATGAATTGGATGTTTGGTGCATCCAATTTCAATCAGAATATTAGTGCTTGGAATGTCTCCGGTGTTCTTTATATGAGCTATATGTTTTATGATTCTGTCTTTGACCAGAATATTAGTGCTTGGAATGTTTCTAGTGTTATTGATATGTTGGGTATGTTCTATAGTTCAAATTTCAACAAGAACATTAGTAATTGGGATGTTTCTTCTGTAACAGACATGAGCAGTATGTTCCAAAGTTCTTTATTCAATCAAAACATCAGCGAATGGGACGTTTCCACTGTTACAGATATGTCTCTTATGTTCTCTTCTTCCTCATTCAATCAAAGTATCGCGAATTGGAATGTCTCAAATGTGTCAGACATGAATCGTATGTTTATGAGCTCAGATTTTAACCAAGACATTAGTGCCTGGAATGTTTCTTCTGTGGAGAATATGAGTTTTATGTTCACCCAGGCTAGTGATTTTAATCAAAACCTTAGCAGCTGGGACGTTTCTGGCGTAACCGATATGGAGCAAATGTTTTATTACTCGGACTTCAATCAAGATATAGGATCATGGGATGTTTCCTCTGCCACAAGTATGAGGGGTATGTTCCGAGGCACACCATTTGATCAGAACTTAAGTGATTGGAACGTTTCTGGCGTGACTGACTTCACCAGTATGTTCCAAAGCTCAGAACTATCAACATTAAACTATGACAGTTTACTCACCGGCTGGGCGTCATTAGGATCACTTAACTACAACTTAAGTTTCCATGGAGGCAATTCACAATACTGCGATGGAGAATCAGCAAGAAACGATACTTTAATTGATGTATACAATTGGACAATTACTGATGGTGGTAAAAATTGTAGCACTCCTGAAGAATCAAATTACTTTATCTTCCAAATAAACACAACTGCTTCACCCCAAAACTTCTCATTCCAAGTAGATAATTCCAACTTAACTGTAAATTGGGGAGATGGGAACACTACATATTACAACGGAACTGTATTATTAACACATAATTATACAACTGCGGGCATCTATAACATATCATTAAACGGATCAGCAACTAGAATTTCTTTCTACGAAGGATCAGCAGATTTACTTATAGATATCTTAACTCCAATTTCAGATGGTGTGACTGGAATAACAAGTGCTGAAAACATGTTTAGAGAAACAACAGTAGTGAACTTTACTGCGGAAGATTTCTTTGATGATATTTCTAGAAATGTTACAGATATGAGATATATGTTTGCGTGGTCAACATTTAATCAAGATATTAGCGGGTGGAATGTCTCTGCAGTCACAGATATGTTTGCGATGTTTTCTAACGCCAATGATTTCGACCAAGATATTGGTAACTGGGATGTATCGAATGTAACAGATATGAGATATATGTTGGGTGCTAGTGCCTTCAACCAAGATATAGGTGACTGGAACCTCTCTAGTATTATTAATATTAACAAACTATTTTATAATGCCCAATCTTTTAACCAGAATATAAATACATGGGATATTTCAGGCGTTACAAATCTGGAAGCTATGTTTTACAATGCGAATTCTTTCAATCAAAGTCTAAATAATTGGAATGTTAGTACCGTAACTAGTATGAACGGAATGTTTTGGTTCGCGAATTCTTTCAATCAAAGCCTTAATAACTGGGATGTATCAAGCGTTACAGGTATGGATAATATGTTTACTGAAGCCAGTGACTTCAATCAAAACATTAGTGCCTGGAATGTATCGAGCGTTACAACTATGAGGGCTATGTTTTACAATGCAGATTCTTTCAACCAAAATATCAATGATTGGGATGTATCAAGTGTTACTGATATGAGTAGCATGTTTAGTCTTGTAGACTCTTTCAACCAAAGTTTGAATAATTGGAATGTCTCATCTGCTACTTACATGACTGGTATGTTTCAAAGTTCGCTTTTTAATCAAGATATAGGTGATTGGGACGTTTCTTCTGTAATAGATATGCGTTGGATGTTCGCCAATTGCCAATTTGATCAAGATATTGGTACTTGGAATGTTTCAAACACAACAGACTTAGCTAACATGTTTCAACTCTCAGAACTATCAACATTAAACTATGACAGTTTACTCACTGGCTGGGCGTCATTAGGATCACTTAACTACAATTTAAGTTTCCACGGAGGCGATTCACAATACTGCAATGGAGAATCTGCAAGAAACGATACTCTAATTGATTTTTACAATTGGAGTATTACTGACGGTGGTAAGAATTGTAGTGCACATCCTGAATCCGAAAACTACACATTAAACGTAACAATAGACGGAGTAGAATCAACAACATTCAACCAAACAGCTCACCCATACGAAGTAACAATACATGTAGAGAACAATCAAGTGGCGGTTGAAAACGCAACTGTTGCATTAGTAGAACTTTACGGTAACAACATCTTCGCAGCACAAACAAGTTTAGCATTAACTGAAACACTAACAGATGAAAATGGAAATGCAACTTTCATCATTGCTCCAACACATTATCCTACAATAGAAAACTACGCACTTGAAGTAGAACTAATAGTGGATGGTAACATAGAAGCAAATGAATCTTTCACAATAACAAACAATGCAAGTCTTGTATTCACTGACAAGTACTTAACACCCTCAAATTTAGCAGATAATTCAAAGACAACAGTAAACTCTTTGGCCTCAATAGCTGATAGCTTGTTTATATGGACAAACACGCTAGAACAAGCCATACTTTTAAATATGACTGTGTACTCAAATGGTACATACGAGGGTGTACAAACCATACAGACAGGGGCTCCAAACGTCATTAACGTAACTTTGAAGGCTACGAACGGAACTCCAATAGATGGCTATGTCACAATAAAAGAGGTTGGTGGTTACTTAATGTTTAATCCTACAAATAATCCGCCTAATATTGGCGCGAAAAATCATACTCATGAGTACGAAGAAATAAACACAACAGAACAATTCATTATTACTCCAACAGAATATGGAGGAATAGATTCTAACATTACTTTAACAATTTACAACTCAACAGATGATGTAGTTACAGAAATAAACTTAACTGTAAACCAAAGTTTAGAACCTAGATCTGGAAGTTCTTATGCTAGCGATGAACTAAAAGTGATTGTAAACAGTCTAAACTCTGTTGTAAATCATCTTTATGAGGCATTAAACTAGGAGGTAAAAAAGAATGATAAATAAAACCAAAAGATGCGTTTTAATATTAGCACTCTTGGTGATATTTGCTTTACTGACGTCGACACTAGCGTTAGCTATCTCTGCAAGTTTAAAGACCTCTTCAGATACAATTACTAGTCTGTATTACACAGGAACCTCTGGCAGCACTTCCTACTTTTACAAAGACGCACAGTCCCCTAACTCCGATATTGGTATTGAACTCTGCGGTGTTGGACAAAAGTATGTCGCATTGGTATTTGTTGCAAATATTAGTGGGACAATGGCTGGATATGACATAGCTGTAAGCTATGGTAATGACGCACCTAATGCATTAGAAGATACTGTTGCAAGCGCCGGAGACTGTTACAAAACTACACCTGTAGGTAACTTTCAAGTTAGTCCTTCACATTTATCGTCGAGAGACCCCGAAGTTTATGTAGCTGCATTTCCTGGATTACCTTACGTACTTTACGCCGATAGTGCAGATGGTCAAACGAATGCTAGCTACTATGCAATTCCTGAAGCGAACGGATCTTTGCTAGGCTCATATGCAATATCTAGCTTAGATTCATATTTCAACGAAACAACGAAGAACGTTACAATTATCGCACCAACAATTACTTTTACAACACAATCCGGATCATTTACAAAACTTGCTAACGACTCTAGCTTTGGAGTAAATTCGGATAGAAGTTTGATCATAGCTGTATGTAACTCTACTCGTGGACAAGCTTGCAATTCGGGAGCATTTGCCAACTACTCTTCTGTTTTTCCATTATCCCTTTATGTAGGAGTTGCTTCACCGAGTGAATCAACAACTTACACTAGATACTTAGACATTAATGGTTACGATCTAACAATGTGTATTGGTCCGGAACTAGAAATAACGAGTGTAACTGTTAACACAACAGCAATTTCTGCAGGACAGCAAGTAAGAATAACTGTAAACTATGAAAACTCTGGAAATGTTGCTGTAACTAGTGATTTCGACATGGAGTTCTACTTCGACGCAGGACTAGTCAATACCACTACAGTCTCAGGAGGATTAACTGTAGGAGAAACTGGAAGTGTATACTATGACGTGGATACAACTGGTTATAGCTCTGGTGCGTTAGCAACTGCTGCCAACTTAAGCATAGGTGCGATTGCAGACTGTGACGGCGGAAACAACCAAGACGCAGGTCCAAGTGTAACAATTAGCAAAATCATTACACCCTATGTTTTAATTGACGGCACAGAAACAGATGTTTTCAATCGAGCAGGACGACCCTACAACATTTCAATCTACTTAAACGATACTGACGGCGCAACAAGATCTGGTTTAATTGTGAAGGTAACAGAAGTTAATGGATTAACTATCTTCACACCAATGCAAACTGCAGAAACTGAAGGTACTGCAACTTCATCTTTTACTGGTGGACAATCTACAACAAACTCTTCAGGATATGTGGAATTCACTCTGATTCCTACAGGAAACAAACTGTTCACTGCACCTTATGAATATCTTAACGTGAGCGACGCGGTAGGAAATTACAGCTTATACTTTGAAGTCTTCAACGGTTCGACAGAGCAAATAATATCGAAAAACGGACAAATAGTAACAGAATGGGAATTTAACTTAACAAACATGACTATTAACGATCCATCTACATCGGAACAAAATACTTTAACAGTATTAAACCAAGATACTTACGTATCGGATATACTAGAATATGTGAACCAAGCATTCGCATCAGCGTTTGGTTGGCTACTACAATAGAATGAAACATCCAACAATAGAATTAGCACTGACAATTTTCTTAGTTCTACTTCTGATGCCGCTCTCGTACGCAGCAATAACTTCTGGAAGAATTACATCTTGGGACGGAGAAACGCAAACCTTAGAATATTCTGATGCGGTTTCACATTATGCGGATGGATCTCTAACAAATAGAAATATTCTAGTAGAAATCTGTGCAGACTCACAAGCGGATTTACTAAATAAATACACATCTTTAGTTTACAAAGTTTCGACGAACTACACAACACTGGAGATCATACCTCCGAGAATAGTTTCATCTTGGATCAACTCATCTAACTGTACGAGAGTTGATGTGGATTTAAGTAGAGCAAAAGCTACTTACGCAGGCATTCTTTCAGTAGTATTATCCAATTCTGCGGAATTAACTTCACCAACATTCTATGATCTCTCTCAATCTACTGGATTTCTTGATGGTAACTTCACACTAGAATATACTGACCTGGGTGCAACTGTAAATGCAACAGTGACTGCTGCAGAAAGTTCTAACGGGACAAATATAACAACAGATAGAAATTACATAATTATTGGAATTAGAAACAGCACCGGGGATATAACAGACGCAGGAATTACTAGTTTGAACGACCCCGTAACTTTACAAGATCCAAACACTATGTATGATTTCTCTGTCAATAGAATTATTTTAGCAGGAAGTATAACCAATGGTGCACTATCTGTTACATTAAACTCACCGGCAAACAACACATACTATAACATTTCGAACGCAACTTTCTCCTGTTCAGCATTATCTAACACCGATCTACAAAACATAACTCTTTATCACAACATTGGAGGATCTTTCCAAGCTAATATAACTAATGACAGCATTAGCGGCTTTGTAGACTCTGCTAGTTTCCCTCTAACGAGTATACCTGATGGCACTTATCTTTGGAATTGTTTAGCAGTATCAGCATCGGACGATACGTTTGCAACCACCAACAGAACAGTGACAATAGATACAACAAATCCTAGCTTAAATGTTTCACTTTCAACAACCCAAGTAGAATATGTAACTGAAACAATAACAATCGACTGGAATGCTTCAGACACAAACTTAGACACAAAATACATTAACATAACATACCCTGATAGTTCTCAACTAACCTACCAAACAAACGATAGCAATAACATTACTCTAAACCTAAACAACCTCACACAACTAGGAACATACACAATAACTGCTTACGTTAACGATTCTGCAACTAACTTCAACACAACAACTGTAACCTTCTCAGTTAATGATACGACAAACCCTGTAACCACTCTAAATTCTCCCGAGAACAACATATACAATAACACTGGAAATCTATCATTTACTTGTTCCGCAACAGACTACGGATTGTCTTCAATTACTCTTTACCATAACATCTCAGGTACATTTGAACCTAATCAAACACTCTCTGCCTCACCAAATTCATCCACTATAACATTCAATTTAACAGACTTAAACGATGGAATTTACGCTTGGAACTGTTTAGCAAACGACACTTCCGGTTTGACAGATTTTGCAAACTCGAATAGAACATTCACAATTGACAAAACGCTTCCTCAAGTAACTTTAGTTTTACCTTACAACGGAACATACAACAGCGATGGAAATATGACTTTTATCTGTAATGCTACAGACACAAATCTAGATGCGATTGTTTTCTACCATAACATCTCCGGCACATTCCAAGCTAATCAGACAAGCGACGTTTCACCTACGGCAGAGCAAGTAGAATTTAATGTGACTGGACTACAAGACGGAGAATATGTTTGGAATTGTTTAGCAAATGACTCTGCGGGAAACCAAAACTTTGCCGCAAACAGAACATTTACCGAAGATCCTACCAACCCTAACGTAGCTCTACTTAGTCCAGACAACAACATATACTCCAATTCTGAGAACATAACACTAATTTGTCAAGCGATAAACATTAACTTAGACACAATTGAACTTTATCATAACATTAATGGATCATTCATACAGAACCAAACACTCTCCCTACCAGAAGGAACTACATCGTATATTGCATCATTCAATTTAACCAACCTACCTAATGATGTAACATTCCAATGGAATTGCTTCGCTAATGACACGCAAACACTGGATAGATACAATGATACTAACAGAACTGTAATTATTGATCAAACAGATCCTGTTGTTGCATTAATCTCTCCATTAAATAATTCTCTACTAAGAGAACAAAACATTACCCTAATATGCAACGCCACAGACTTAAACTTAGAAACTATTTCCCTTTATCACAACATAAGCGGCAATTGGACATTAAATCAAACAAGAATAGTTTCTGCTCCATTCGCTGAAGTGAACTTCACAATAAACAACACAGCTGATGAGGTATACAAATGGAATTGCTTAGCAAATGACTCGGCAACGAACGACGCATTTGCTCCCGAGAACTTTACATTTGAAATTGATGCAGTTTTAGATCTAGATTTACCTGAAGGAGTTTATGAACCACTATGCTGTGCAGGAGGCGGGGAAAGCTGTGACGCAACACCTTTCTCAACAGATGACAGAAACTGTGACACTGGCGCAGTCTTACCTGGAACTCACCTGCATACATTTTCGATAATGATTTACGATATTAACTCAACTGCTAACGACGAGTTAGAGTGCTACATCAGACAATCCAACTCATCTTTAATTAGATTAAACACCACACTAAATGCAATGGCAAACGGCCAGGCTTACCTTAATCATACTGTTTCAAACATGTCAAACTCTGTAGACTCGGACACACCATGGGTTATAGTAAACTGTACCCAATACAACACCACGGACACAATACTTAATAATCCGATAAATGCAATCTTATACGTGCACAACAATACTTGGACACCTGTACCTGGTACTGATTCTTATCCTGAAGATGATGCGAGTAAATCTTTTGATTGCTTCAACGCACAAACTGGAAGATACTTGAATAATTCAAGAGAATGTTCATTTTCTGGAGATGTGTTATATGTTGTTGATCAAAGAACTGGTGCATTGACTGAATCATCATGCGACAATAGCCAAGACGACAACAGCTTTCTAGGTATTGATTGTAATGATAGAACTTGTTCCGGTTTACCATTCCCTTGGGCTTGTTCCGGGTTTAGCACGAACCATCCTTACGTTGCTCCGTATAATGACTATACATCATATCACGGACAATCTCAACCCATAACCGGCTTTGCAGTTAACAGCATAACCGGAAATTCAATATTTGATACAATTAAAGATGTTCTAACCCCCAAACCTGCACTGATAACAGGATATGCAACTGCGGATGCGGAAGATCTTTGTACTGGAAATATTTGTTCTTCAATTTTAAGTAATGGTATAAGAGTACAATATACTCAACACACCTCTCCAACAGGGCAATTCAAAGTACAATACTCTGGTGCAATTACGCAGAACGTTTACTCAAAATTTGCATTTAAAGATATACCTTATTCATTTACTAACAACCAAACCTCGGGTTCTAATCAACTAACATTACAATCACATGCGCTTGTTACAAACACATCACTTACTGTGAGTGGATATGCTCCTGCTGGAACAACCTACGAAACATTATCTGTGAATTTGTCGAGTGCCGCGGCATCATCCTACAGTTCAATAATTAGTACCCAAATAAATGGCGTTCCTGCACAATTATCTGCAACAACATATGTTGATTCTAATGCGCCAACTAATGATAATGAAAGTTATAACTATACCGAAATTACTGGACAATACCCTTGCGCTGATAGCGTGGACAATGACTTAGATGAAGATACTGATTGCGAAGACGCAAACTGTGTTGGATTTATAGGGGACGACGGAAACGCATTCTTATTAAACAGCGGCGGCTTATGTGAGGCTGCAGAAACAACTTGCTTTGACTTGTTTGATAATGATGCTGATGGACTGGCTGACTGCTTAGATCCTGATTGTGATGGTTTGGTTGGTAACTTCACGTCAAGTGCGACTTGTGAATATGCTATAGAGGGTAATGATACAAATTACCCTGATAATTGTAATGACCTTTTCGATAACGATGCAGATAATTATCTAGACTGTTTTGACCAAGACGTTTGTTGGCAACAAGGAGGAACCAGTTCTTCCAATCCTTGTCCTGCTTTCGAAAACAATTCCGAAGCTTGGTGTTCAGACGGCTTAGATAATGATGTTGATAATGGTTTAAACTCTTGGGACGTTAACACCTCTAGTGGTGCTGATTGTTATGATTACGACTGTGCTGGAAATGCTGCATGTCCTGCAACTGAAAATGCTCAAGGCGATGATAAGTGTTTTGATGAAATAGATAATGATCTTGATGCATATGGTTGGAACGGTACAACATATCTTGAAGTGGGATTATTATCTTTGCTTGGCGGAACTGATTGTAAAGATCTTGATTGTAATGGTGTTGTCAATCCTGCAAACAGCAACGAAGTTTGTAGAATACAAGAATTCAACTTAAGTTTAGAAATACAGGTTTGCGGCAACAGTTATGATGATGATGGTGACGACAACGACACTAATCCATACTACGAAGGGGATGGCGGTACAAATTGTGAAGATTCTGACTGTAATAAAAAGTTCGGACACTGTGGTCCTTGTCCTAACGTAGAAAATTATACGTGGAATGCATGCTTCGATGATGAAGATAATGATGTTGATTCAACAAATGGTGTGGATAACACTGACTGCACAGACACAGACTGCCTAAATGAAATTGCATCAAATACCGGATACAAATGTGCTCAGACAGAGAACACTACTGCTCTTTGCTCTGATAATGTTGATAATGATGGTGATGGGAATATTGACTGTCTAGATTCTGATTGTATTGCAGGAAACTATGGGGGGTGCGCAAACGAAAATACAACTGCGCTATGTTCTGACAATCTTGATAATGATAATGATAATTACATTGACTGTGCAGAATCGAGCTGCTATGGATTAGCTGGTTGCCATACAGATCTTAGTGGGGAGTTAACGTCATGCTTGAGCTTACCTGCCTATACAATTGAAACATTCGATAGTGTGGGAATAACTGTGAGATACACTTCTCAGATTTTAAATAACACTAATCATATCATAAACGTTACAGGAAATGAAGGAACTTATGCTAATGGTGAATTAAGTTTAGTATTTGGTGTTGCGGCACCTGGACAACCTTTCCCATACGATTGTTCTGCAATGGTTGTTGTTGCAACAGAAGGAATTGAGACTCAATGTAATGTCAATAATCAAATTATTATTGCTAACAACCAATCTCTCGGTAATTTCACAGCACAGATAACCATAACGCCGCAACAGACGGCAAATACTACTTCATATTATCTTAATGGTGGTGCAAAAGGAAGCACTCTGCCTGAAACTACATTATCTTATAGAGTATGGGAGAATACTCCTCCAAGAGTGCAAGACGTAGAAGCCGTTAATGAGACAGTAAGTCTAAATTATGGAAACGCTCTAACTTTCAGGGCAATACCTAACGATACCGTGAGTGGAGGAATATCCGATTCTTTAGTGTGTAAATGTAATTTCTTATACAATGGAACATCTTCTGAGCAGAGCGACTGCACTTGGGAGATTAACTTTACCCAAGACGGTACGTATACAATCTACGCTAACGCAACAGATCAACCTGGCAATACTGGTGATTATAATCAAACAAACGTTACCGTAAACATAGTACCAATTTCACAAAGCACTTCAGACCCTAATAGAATTTTCTTTAACTCGTCTCTTTATGATACGACTCTGACTGCTGGATACTACACAGGAGAAGGTGATCGCTTTTCTGGAAACTGTACATTCATTGTCTGGAATGATACGTCAGTAATATACAATACAACCACCGACAAACATGAGGCGGATAATTATGCTGCGTGTTCGGCAAACATCAATTTAACCGATAAATTCTTTGATCAAAGAAATAGAACTGAAGAAAGATACAACTACAATTATACCTATGATGTAACTTTTGTTAATGGGACTAATATCACTGTATCAACAAATGTGACGATGAATGACACATACTTCCCAGGAGAAGACTACACTTATGTTCTAAACAACACGGTCGTAACACCATATAATGTTAATGTGACCTACAACCACACATTGGCACACGAAGATGGTATGTATTTTGTACAATTTAACATATCAGACTCTGATGGTGATGCTGTGTTATCTGAAAGAAGAACAATTTTCGTTTGCAATGATCTCAATAGTTCAGGAATTCTTACTGATGGGACTAGATGGACTTGTGAAAAGGCTGATTTTGATGAAGATGGCTGGACTGAAGGATTATTTACTAATTTATATTATAATATTTCAACAACATCTTTACTAGCTTGTGATTCTTGTCTTAACCAAGTGAATTCTGGATTAGATCATGATGCTGATGGTATTGATAATGTGTGTGATGAAATTTGTGGTAATGGCATCAAAGAAAACACCAACAGCGAGGAATGTGATGGTAATGATTTTGGCGAACTTAGCTGCGCTGATTATGGTCACACTAGCGGAAGATTAACTTGTAGTGCATCATGCAGGGTTAGCCCTATGTTGTGTTACACGCCAAGTGACGATGATGATGACGACAGCGATGACGATGATGGGCCCGCATATGACGTATCTGATTCACCGTTTGATTTTGATGAGAACGAAACGGAAGAATGGATTCTGCCTCTTATGGAGGAAACTCCTTTTGCACCTGTAGTGGCTTGTGATAGGACGATATATACTTACAAAGAAGAGTCGGCTCTTGACCTTAGTACATATACAATTGAAGGCGGTTCGGGAGATGTTGTTGAATTAGGGCTGGAATTACCTGAAGATCATGTTGTTGCCATACCTCCTTTCAAAGTTTCTTGCGAAGAAGCAACAGGAAAAACTATACAGATTGCAATTCCTGATAATTTAGCCGACGTCCAAGCAGTTATTTGTCGCGATGGACTGTGTGGATATAAAATAGTGCAAGCTACTGACACGATAGGTTGTGAAACTCCTGAAGAACACCAAGAAGATATAGTGGATGTGAAGCGCTTCCCTATAAATATTGAGCCAATAATTGGAGATTTAAGTTTCACCGACGCGTTACGTTCAAATAATCTTAAGATCGACTTCTCTGAAACCAAAGAGAATACAACCGTTAGTATTTCTGAAGCCGACGTATCTAACTTAGCAAATAAAGATGCACAATTTGTAGGAAAACCTATAGAGATTAAGAGTGAAGGCGAAGATCTTGGTATGGTTAGAGTTGAAGTGCCTTACTTACCTGGCGAGGAGAATGAGACATTAGTTTCACTTTATGCTGGTACACCCGACAAACAAGGAACTAGTTGGGAGTATGTTGGAGGAACTATTGACCGTGATAGGGGAGTTATTATTGCAGATATAAATTATTCTGAGTTTGTAGGTCAAAATGATCGATTGATCTTAGGCCCTATCGGAGTATTTTGTCCTAATTGTTTCTCTTCTCAACTAGAAAATATCTTCACACCAAAACCTGACTCAAAATTTGCGATATTATTCATTCATGGTTTATTTAGTACACCACAAACTTGGTTGAAGGTTGTAGACGAGATTAGATTAACTAATCAACCATGGCAACTCTGGACTTACAGCTACCCGACAGGTCGTTCTGTTATTGATACTGCAGATGATTTGGTAAAAAGACTAGAAGCTGCCAGCGAACGATTTGATCATATTTACATAATTGGTCACAGTCTTGGAGGTATGGTTGCACAGAGAGCATTATATGATGCACATAATGCGGGAAATAGTTTTGTAGATAAAGTTAGAAAAGTTATTTTGATTGCAACACCTACTGAAGGAACTCCTTTGGCCGTACACTTAAAAGACTTCATTAGTTTCTTTTCCAATACGGATGCAGAAGGTGCTTTGGCAGTCAGTCCAATTCTTAATGATGAATTAATTCATGGTTTGGTTACTCCGCGAGTGCCTGATATTGAGTACTTCGTAATTGCTGGAACTAAGGAACTTCCAATAACTCAAGGGAAACTCGACGGCGCTAATGACGGACTAGTTCCATTAAGAAGTGCACAAAGAGTTGGCGATGGATATTATGATCAAGTTTGTGAAAATTTCTGGAGTAGAGATGTTTCTCATAATGATCTACCTAAAGACGAGTTGGTAAAGAAAGTAGTTGAACAAATAATATCTAAATCTGCAAAAGAACAGCTTGTGGCATCCAAGGTTGACGCCCCAGTTTTAGGATATACTAATTATTACGAAATAACTATTGATGATTGTAACCCTGAAGACGAGATTGTAATCTTTGGTAAGAAAATGGAATTGAGTGAGTCAGACAAAGCATTAATTTGCAGTTGCGGTAATGGTGTTTGTGCAGGACTTGAATCTCCTTTCAATTGTCCGCAAGATTGTAAAGTCGGTGCACTGGGTGCAGAACGAATACCTATTATAACTTTAACACTTATAGTGCTAGCAATAGTTCTTATTTTATACTTATCCTTGGCCTACGCTCCAAAGGGAAATAGGAAACGAACAAGGATTAAATCCATATTGAGTTCCGTTAAAAGTGAAGTGAAATATGCATCTAAGGAAATCAATAAGATGTTTGGTAAGAAAACTCCTAAAAAACCCAAGTCAAAGAGGTGACAAAATGTTTGATGTAATTGCAATAGGCAGCGCAACTGTTGATGTATTTATGAAATCACATTCTGAACTAATTAAGATCAAAACACAACATTCTGAAGAGAAGCTTATTGCATATCCTTCTGGGAGCAAAGTGTTGATAAAAGACCTACAATTCATGACTGGTGGAGGAGGAACAAACACTGCCGTTTGTTTTTCTAAGCTGGGGCTTAAGACTGCTTATTTAGGGAACATAGGTAAAGACGAAAACGGAACTAGGGTGATCAATCAGCTTAAAAAAGAAAAGATTAAGTTCATTGGCACAATTTCAAATGATCTTACGAATTACTCTGTCATTCTCGATAGCATTGAACACGACAGAACAATCCTTGCGTACAAGGAAGCTAGTCAAAAACTAAAATTTTCTAAGATTAACAAATCTAAATTAAAAGCCAAATGGTTTTATTCATCTGCGCTCATGGGAAACGCATTCAAAACTGAAGAGCAACTAGCAAGTTATGCATCAAAAAACAAAATAAAGTTCGCACTCAACCCTAGCAGTTATCAAGCTAAGAAAGGTAAGAAATTTCTTGCCAAATTACTATCTAATACTAATCTTCTGGTACTAAATCGAGAAGAGGCTGGCCTAGTTTTGGGCATTGCCAAAAACACAAAGATTGAGTTGTTACTAAAAGGCCTCTATAATCTTGGGCCTGAGATTGTAATAATTACTGAAGGGAAGAAAGGCGCATATTGCTTTGATGGTAAGTATAAGTACTATGCTAAACCAAAGGTCGCAAAAGTTCTGGAAACAACAGGCGCCGGAGACGCATTTGCTTCAACATTTTTAACTGCATTAATAAAGAAGAAAGACATTGAATTTGCATTAAAAGTTGCAACTGTTAATGCGCAGTCAGTCACAAAACAATATGGTGCAAAGAATGGATTACTAAGTTGGAATAAAGCTTTAAGCTTGATGAAGAGTCCTAAAACGAGACCTTCGTTAAAGAAAACCATGATGAAATAAAATGAGCGTATTTGACAGAAATTTAAACACTGAATTGTTGCTTGCAATTGAGTATATGAAAGTATCGCTTAGTGCAAACAACGCCGTAGAAAGCGTTTTGTTTGATATTTCTGCACAAAAATTCGGAAGGGTTTCGCGAGTTTTCTCTAACATTATTAAAGAAAACAAGAAAGGAAAACCTCTTGATACGCTTTTAGCTCAAAAAGCACAGTCGGTTTCTAATAAAAATTTCAAAGAACTTCTTATCGTACTAAATACTGAATCTTCGGATATTGTGAATAGGCTTGGTGAGGTGGCGGATCACATCATGAACGATAAAAAACAAGGCATCACCAAGCTTTATGGGAAACTTAATGCATACTTTGGGAAGATAATGATTGTATTGGTTGTACCTATGTTGATCTACTTGGCAGATATACTAAAAGATGCATTCGGAATGGAAGAAGCGCAAACACTCATTCCTGAGAACATAAAACTGGGCGCAATAGTTGCATGTGCTGTGGCTCTTGTAATAATGATGCTGATGATGAGGTACACAGAAAATTGATTGCTGAAATCATACTCGGTGTGACGTTTCTTATCTTCCTAGCATTTAAAATATTTGATTCAGTTCACGAGTCATTAGAATCTGACTTAATAATATCTATACGCGAGATATCTAGATCTATAAAACAGAACAATTCTTTAGAAACTGCAGTAATGGCTGCATCGCAATCTCCAACATCTGCTGCTAAATATTATAAAAGAATAATGCACAAGTCTCAAGAAGGATTATCATTTATTCAAGCCATTGAATTTGTTGCAAACAAGTCTCACTCAAAAATGTTTAAATTGATTTGTAATCTCTTAACTGTATCTGCAAAATCAAAGAAAGATGTTTCTACAACGTTAGATGACTTTTCAAGAAAAGTAGACTCTATGAAACAACTTCAAGATGATTTCAGAACAAAGATGGCCGCCTCACTTACAATGTTAAAGATTGTGGTTGTGGTTGTTTTCCCGCTACTTTACATATACTCTACTACCATTTTCGGATTTCCTCTTGATAATTATGCCTTCCTTTTCTTAGGGTTTTGTACTCTTATGATTGGTTTCATGGATTTAATTATGTTTAATGATGTCAATAGTTCATTATTTTTCTTTCCTTTCGCTTTATCCGCATTTTATGTAGTGTATGTAAAACTCGCTCCTGTTTTAGTTACTTTTATAAACTCAACAATCGGTACTCTCTAAGTACTAAATTAAAAAGAGGTGAAATGTGCAACCAGTACTAGTAGACAATTATCCGCATGTAATGATTTACGAAGTTGCAGAGAAATCTTATTTTTATCAACTAGGTCCTGCAATTCTTCAATTAGACCTCAAAGGAGTTGTAGATTTCTTTCTTAAAGATGATAACTTAGAAGAGATCATGTACAATGGTCCCGCATATCCCATTAGAATTTATCACAAAAAATATGGCTTCTGCGATACTAATGTGAGAATCAACGAGATTGCTGCTAAAAGTTTGATAGACGAAGTGGCTGCGTTAAATCAAAAAACCATCACACCACAAAATCCTACGCTTGATGGAACTTTAATGGATGGGAGTAGAGTTAATATTACAATTCCTCCCGCATCTTACGGCGGATCAACCATAACAATACGAAAATTCACTCAGAAGATTCTAAACATAATAGATCTTATGCGAAGCAACGTATTAACTTCTGAAGTTGCTGCTTTTCTTTGGACTGTTGTTGAAGGACTCTCCTTTAAACCTTCAAATATAATCTTTGCTGGAGGCACCGGCTCAGGTAAAACAACCACGCTGAATGCATTACTTATGTTCATGCCTATTGATTCAAGAATAATTACTATTGAAGATACTATGGAGTTAAGACTGAAGCAAGGTAACGTTGTTAGAATGCTTGCCAACGAAGAGCAAGGAGTTACTATGGATGCTTTACTTAACAACGCATTAAGGATGAGACCAGATAGAATTCTAGTAGGTGAGGTGCGTGGTCCTGAAGCGTTAACGTTGTTTAATGCGATGAACACAGGTCACGAAGGGTGTATGGGTACCTTACATGCTAATGACGTGAGACATGTTCTTGTCAGAGTAACTTCTCCTCCTATGAATGTTCCTGAAAACTTGGTGAGTGCTCTTGACTTGGTTGTAATGCAAGAAAGAGTTTCTACTTTAAGTGGTCATTTTAGAAGAATTACTGAAGTAACTGAACTTTCTGGTGCAGAAGAAGGCAATATTAGATTCAACACGCTATACAAGTGGAATCCCTCTAAGAATAAACTACTAGAAACGGGCATACCTAGCAAGCTAAGAACTCGTATTTCTCAAGCCGCGGGAATTAGTATAAAGGAATTTGATAAGGTTCTAAAGAAAAGAATTAAAGTTCTAGAAAAACTTCTAAAAAACAAAGCAGACACCGAGACGGTTATGCAAGCAATATCTGATAATCGTTTTAAGTAATTGTATATAGAAACTTTTATAAACACATAGTTTTCTCAAAAAGTTAGGTTTGTTATAGGTGATTGAACTGAATTCATACGATAGAACATATGTAGAACCTTACTTCAAAACACAAGAAAAACAGGGGAAAAAATTAGGTTTTGGAATAGATCCAAAGATTCTTCTCGTGGTTGTTATTGTTGTTTTAATGGTTGCAACAACACTTTAGAAAAAGTTTATTTCTTTTTATTTACGCAGCTCTATCTCTTATTTTATATCCGCCACCAGGCATTCTTCTAATACCTTCTCTTCTATCTCTCCTATCTCGCGCTTCCCTCTCAAGATGTCTGGAAAGACTAATCGCATGATCATCTATACTATTAAGATCCATTAATTCATCCATTATTACGTGAATATCATCGTGCACTTCTTGTAATTCTTCTATTGCTGCGATTGTATCGCGGTATGCCTCACTTCTCTTTACACCACTATCATTTTTGTCTGGATCTCTTAATGCTTCAATATCTTCTCCCAATTTATCAATAGCGGTATCTTCATCGCTTAATCCTCTATCCATTACTTCTGTATTTGAAGATATTCGCCTAGTAGTGTCACTTATTTTATCAAAAACAGCTCTTGCCTTTTGCGGTGTTAGATAAGTATAATCATCTCCTCTGTGTTTTCTCAAAGCATCAAACGCTTCGCCAATATCGTGAGCAATGTACCCTACTTCCCATATGACTTTCTTTAGTCTTTTTGCAAGATGCATTTGATCATGTTCATCATCATCAATTCTTGAAAGGCATTTTCTGAGCGATTTCTCATCAACCTTACCAGATTTCAAACTACTCTTTAGTTCTTCTAGAAGTACTTTAAGATGATCTAATACCTTCATCTCTTTACTAAGAAATTTATAAGACCATACATCTTTATCCTTTAGCGCTCTTTCTTGACGAATCAATCTTCTACATGACTCTCCAGGATCACGCCAGAAATCGTACCCATTAAATCTCCTAAACAGACTCATAACTAAATTAAGCAAAAACCACTATATAAACATTATTATCTAAATCTATTTCCAAGCAGGCATCTTGGTCATATATTCATCTACAAACGTCTCTGCATCTTCTTTACTTTTTCCTTCATGCTCAACGTAATAAGAAATCATACCTTCTCTAACTTCTTCTTTGCCCTTTAACTTACCTTCTGCATCACAACAATGCACACAACACTTATTCTCTGGTTGTTTTCCGCCTCTTAGTTCTGCATTTTGCATTGGCATTCCACAACTCTCGCACATATCTACTTTTTTATCTCCACAACAACAACAATCGCATCCCATATCAAACACCTCTTTAATAATCATGTCCTGGTGCAAGAATTTCATATTTAAATTCTTTCAATTTATCAACACTTTCTTGCATCTTTTCAGGAACTGAAGTTGGTAAATCATCTCTTCCCCACGCATTATCAAAAATTGTATCGCCTGAGAACAAAACATCACCATAAAGTAAACAAATACTACCTCTTGTATGCCCGGGTGTGTTGATGATTTTAAACTTATCTATACTCAAGGAGCTAACGGAGTTAAGTTTTGCTTTAAACATGCTAGCCATAAGCATGTTAAGAATAGTACCTTCTCTGTTTCTTTTTAAATCTTCAATAGATTCTTCGCTAGCATAAAACTTTGCATTTGGGAACAGATTATAGTTTCCAATATGGTCATAATGTAGGTGAGTAAATATCACAACATCTACTTCTTTAGGATCTACCACTTCAGAAACGTCTTTTTTAACTTGCTCTCTGTACTGCATATCTCCTGCATCGATTACAACGACTTTATCGTCTTTAACAACATAAATATTAGAATCGTTATTAACTTTCCATATATTATCTTTGATTTGTTTTATCATTTCACCAACACCAGTATATTCTTACTTAAACTTTTGTGTACATATTGGCTAAACTTTTTACCAACTTTCCACCTACCTAAATATTTACGATAATCTACAAAGTCTGGAAACACAACAACCATTGATGTTCTAACGTATCTATAACTCAGATTCATAAACTTGCTATAAGTTTCATCTAAATCAATACTTTTTGTTCCTCTTGCATATGGCAGATCTGTAAAAACATAATCAAACTTCTCGTTCAACTTTGTAGCGTCACTCAGTTTTACTTTGGCTTTAAGATTATAATGCTTTAAGTTGGCTTTACATTTCTTAATCAATCTTTCATCCACATCATAACCTGTGGCTTTTACTCCCATTAAACTACTTTCGATAAGCGTCGTCCCTGATCCACAAAAAGGATCTAAGATGCTTTCCCCTTTTTTAATCTCCGTAAGATTGATTCCTGCTCTTGTCAACTTTGGACTTGTAGCAGTAGGGTGTAATCCTGGTCTTTGATGAGCTCTTCGTTTCAGAAAGCTTTTATCAACTTCCGTCTCAACTATGCCGACATAATACTTGTCTTTTATTTTGTAAACTTCAACAAGCATCTCTGGAGATCTAAGATTTACTTTAGGTTTTATCCCGGATTTTTCTAGATTCTTAAAAATCAAAGACGCAATCCTTCTTTCACCCTTAAATCCACTCACTCTAACACAGAAATTCTTTCTATAATATTCATTCCAATTAATTCTACCAATCCATTCAACATTTCTACAACAACATACAAATCTAAGAACCTTATGACAATATGATAATCGCTCTACATTGCTTTTCTGACCTTCAACAATTAGGATGTTATCTCTCAATCTGCCCTTTCCACACAAAGCTTCAACTTCTGCGCGAGCTAGCTTAATATCTTCTTTATCAAGAACAAACAGCCATTTCATGTTATCTTCTTTCAGATAGCTTTTTAAATAATTAACTGTTATTCCATTTAAAAAGAGGTGTGTTGATGCGTCGCATTCAGGGTCTATTCCTATGTATATTTCTTACCTTGCTACTTTGTCTGCCTAGCGTCTTATCTTATGGCGCAGCTGATATACATGCAACTTGTATGTTTGAGAATTATTGCACCCAAGATGAAGTTGATTTGTTAGTTGCGGATCTAGAAGACATTTCATCTAAAGTTTCTTCTTTGAGAGGCTCTGCATCTGTTGAAGGATATGATGACATTGTATTGTTAGTTAGCAGCATTAATGAAGTCCTTGCCAACGTTTATGCTGCAAAAGAAGATGAAGACTATGAAGATATGATTGTATTGACAGATGAAGCACGTTATTTATATTATGATGCGGAAATGCGTTATAAAAATCATTCTAAACCAACAGAACTAAACTCTTATGTTAACGATATTATATTTGAATCTCAAGTTTATATTACAGAAGTTAAAGATCATCCGAAGTATGGTGCTAAATCTTCTACAAATGCGTTGATAACGGATGCAGAATCGAAGATTGTTAAAGCACAAGAGAATCTATTTCAAAATGATTATGAAGATTCTATAAAATTGAGTGGTCAAGCAAAAGAAAAAGGCATACAAGCACTTGAAGACATGAAAAAAAAGCAAGAAGACATGGATTGTACTTCTGGGCTTAATCAACTAGCCAAAGACGGTTGTGAAGAAGGTTGTAAAAAATGCAGTTGTGGAGATGAATCTGGACCTACTTTAGATCGAGGAGAAATCACTAGTGAAAAAAAATGTCAAAAAGATGAAGGCGGCTCAACTTGGGAATCTGACGAAGATGTTGAGGACTTAGTTGAATGTTTTGTAGAAGACGGGGCATCTACTGAGGAGGATTGTGGTGATGATGACGATCCTTGTGACAAATGTTTCTGTGGCAACTCAACTGCGATGCCTTTAGAGTATGATGAACTTTACAAGCGAGTGTGCATACACAACCCCAAAGGAAAATCTTATGATCTTGAAGATCTGTCAAATTGTAATTCTAAGAAGAACTCTAATCTTTGTAAATTTAATTATGACGAAAAAGAAGGAACATCTTACAATTGTAATGATGTTGTAAAAGAATACAAATATTGTTTACTCAATCCACAAACCGAGAAAAACTCTTGGTCATTTTATGGGATGGATGAATGCAAACCTAATCGGGCAGAGTCTGCCTGTCGTTGCGGATCTCATGTGTGTGGTCCGTCATCAATATATAATGCATACTGCTGTGATTTAGATGTTGACGGCGTCTATGAAACCTGTAGTGCGGAACCTTGCACTGCTTTCTTCAATGCAACTGCGCAAGTAATAGATCTAGCAGTTACTGAAATTAAACTTTCCGCGGATACAATCTTTGCGGGGGACTTTTTTGATATTACTATCAGAGTGTCAAATGTCGGTACAATGGATTCTAGCATTGCTCATACTACCATGGTTGTAGAAGAATTAAATATTAAAGAAACTGAGCAAGTTGCTAATCTTGGTCCTGCTAAGAAAAATCTTTTACTAACCAGCAACACAAATCAATCTGATGAGGATATAGAATTAGAATTTAATGTACTTTATACTGACTCGGGCCAACAAATAAATTATACTCCTAAAGAGTATCCTTCGACAGCTAATTTTACTTTTGAAGATATAGTGATAAGCACACCAGGAGAATACAAATTCGTGTTTAATGTTGGATTAAGTAGTGTTGTGCTTGAAGATTCTGATTTATCGAACAACGGGTTGGAGAGAAATATATCCATAATACAGCCTCTAAAAGAATTGGAGTGTGGAGATAGATATTGCGACCCTAGAGAACACAACACTTGTTGTAAAGACTGCGGGTGTAGCGCGGGTTTTGAATGTGAAGAGAATCAATGTGCTGCAATACCTCAACTTGAATGTAAGATTAATTCTGATTGTAAAAGTTCTAACTCTTGCGCGTATGGGCTTTGTAATTTACTAACAAACACTTGTGAATATGATGAAATTTTGATGTGTTTTAACGGAGACGCTTGTTGTCCAAAAAGTTGCTCTTATGAAGTTGATTATGATTGCCGTCCGGAGAATACTTGTGGCGATGGTGTCTGTCAAGAAACTGAATCTGTAGATAATTGTTGTTTTGATTGCGGGTGTGACTTTGGAAAAACCTGCGTGAAAAATCAATGTACTGCTGAAAGTTTTGATGATATAACTCTCAAAGGAGTCAGAGGAGATTTTTTCTTTGGAGAAAATGCAAGTTGGCGAGCAATTACGGATCCCGCTGAAATGATTTCATTAATCAAAGAACAACGTTATCCTATTTTTGGATCTATCTTAGCAATCATAATTATCTGCATGGTACTAATATTTCTAAAGAAATCTCATCTATCTGGTCAGGAGCTGCGTATTCAACAGTACATTAGGCAGTTAGAAGCTAAAGGGTATAATGATGGACAGATTCAGCAGTATCTTAAACGCTATAACTACTCAGATGCCGAATTAAAGCGTCTAATGAAGTAATTCTTTAATCAGTAAGCTTTTTAAGACAGAGCCATAGCTAGGCATTATGAACGCATCAGATGCCAAATTCCTTGAGAAAGTTGAGTCTAAAGTACAGGATTCTATAAAGAAATATTCTTTATTTGCTAAGAAGGATTTAGTTGGTGTTGCGGTATCGGGTGGTAAGGATTCTACTGTTTGCTTACATATTCTAAAGAAGTTAGGCTACAAAGTAGAGGCATTGACAATTGACGCAGCTATTGGAAACTACACCAAGGTAAATCTTGATAATCTAATACAGGTGTGTGATGATCTGAAGGTAAAGCTCCATATTGTTTCTTTCAGAGATGAGTTTGGGAAATCTCTTTGTTACATGCGTTCCATTCTTAATGAAAAAGGATACAAATATTCATCTTGCATGCTTTGCGGAATACTAAAACGATATCTTATCAACAAATATTCTAAGAAATACAAATTTAATTATCTTACTACTGGCCACAATCTGGATGACGAAGCTCAAGCTTTTATCATGAATCTTGTTAGAGGAGACATGAACTTGGCATTTAAGAAAGGACCAAAAACAGGTTCGAGTAATGCTAAAGGGTTTGTGCAGAGAGTAAAACCTCTGTATGATATTTCTGAGAAAGAAATCATAAGATACTCAAAGATTATGAAATTTCCTGTGAATTATGAAATCTGCCCTTGTTCTACTAATGCATACCGTAGAGGTTTTTTGAACATACTTAATGATCTCGAAGAGAAGCAAAAAAACGTAAAACAAAACATAGTGGATTTCCATCAATGGGTAATGTCTCACGATAAAAGAACAGAAACTGTTAACATTCCTTCATGTAAACTCTGTGGAGAGCCAACTAGTGGCGAGATCTGCAGAACTTGCACTATCTTTCAAGAGATTAATGTATAATTATTCAGCTTTGTCCCATACTAATCCAAATATTTTTCTTAATGAATCACTAAAAGCTGGGTCTGTTATAATTATTCCAATTTTTGAGTTGTTGGGATTGATTATGGCCACCTTCTGTCCATAAATGTAAATGCTATCTTTAATTCTCATCTTATCAGGGAAGAATCGTGTTTTTCTCAGTTCTTCTTTATCTTTCATTCGAGAAGTTATTGCCTCACTAGACTTTTCAGTAATTATTTCTGCTTTAATATTATTATCCGCTCTTCTCTTTATGTAATTAGGGTAATAATATTTTAATTCTTCAAACATAGAACTGGTTGCAGTAAAGCCTTGAATCTTTTTCTTGGTCTTAATCAAATCGTCAATTACAGTTTTCATTCCTGAAACACCTTCATAAAATTCAACAGATGGCTTTTCGAATACTTGTTCTTTTATTTTATCGAGTCTAGATTTTATTCTTTTAACTTTGAACTTTTTTTCTTCAAGAATTTCTATCAACTTTTCAGGATTTGCTGCCTCAAAATATTTTGTACCTGATTTAATTACATGACCCATTAATCCTTTTTCTTCAAGAGATTTAATCACAAAGTATGTTGTCTCTCGCAAAATTCTTGCTTCTTTGGCAATATCGTTAGCCTTCGCACTTCCAAGTTTAAGTGTCGCCAAATAGACCTTGGCTTCTTTATCATTTAGCCCAAAATCCTTTAATCCTAACATTAACTCAGGGTCTTCCATATCTGCTTGTAGCCGCTCTTTGTTTTTAAAACTTGTGTATTGTAGTAAATTATTTCCAACAAACATTATTAAGTGTTTGACTACTTAGTGGTAACAAACTAGAGGTGCTAATTATGGCTAAACAACTACTAGACGAAATGACTGATGATCAGTTGCATGCGGTGGAGGCGTGGATTAAACAAAAATCTCCCGGCACCTTTCTAGCGACTGATGATAATTTAATGGAGATTGTTCGTGAAGATCAAAAAGTATTGGCGAGCGCAGGAGTAACTTACGAACAAATAGTCGATAGATTAAATCATTTTGTTAATGCCTTTAAGGCAAAAGCACAAGAGGCTGGTCCTCAAGATGATCTTTTTCTTGCTTTTCGTTGTGGTTATGATGTTGATTCTAACTATCATGTAAGTGCTGAGTTATCTTTAGGTAAAGAGATGTGTCCTCTAGATGATTGTGAAGGTTCATCTGTTGTTTATCGTGTGTTTAACAAGTTGACTGGTGGTGAAATAACGTTTCCAGAATTAATGCCGCATTTAGTCAGAGATCATCATTTTTTTGAAGGAAATGTGACCTATAGATTAGATCCTGGCGATGCAATAAGAGTTATGAGGTTAGAATGACTGAAGAAAAATATAGATCTGTTAAAAAGTATTCTGCATCCGAACTAGTTTCGATTGAACGAGAAATGCGTTCGAGAGGGAAATTAGTGATGGGATTAAATGAAAATTTAGTTGAACGTGCTATTGATGACTTGCTTGTTTTAGCTGAAATGGAAGTTGATGTTGCGGACATAGCTGCTAAGTTAGAGGACTGTAGATGGCATTTATTTGAAGAGATTCATGGTCCGAGAGGATTACAAGGAGATTTTTCTGATTTGATGGGTAGTGGTACTGAAATTGATTCTAACTATTCTGTTCGCGGCGTTCCTTTTGAAGGCGCAGTTAAATGTCCTTTCCTTGATCCCGGAAAGATAAAGTATCTCATACATTCTTACATTGTTACTAGAACTTCAGACGATGAAACTCTGCGATTCACAGATCTTGGGTTGCATATGTTAAAAGAACATCATTTCTTTTCAGGAGTAGAAGGTTACACAAGAGTAGATCCTGAGAAAGCGATAGATTTCTTTAAACTTGGATAATTAACTCAGTAACGGAGTTTATTATCTTTGTTAACTTTTTTTCTTCCAAAAGTTATTTAAAGGCAAATCCATAACTTCTGCTAGAGGTGATGGACAGTTCTAAAGTCTATCTACATTAAACGATGATTCAGATTAGATTTCATGGCAGAGGAGGCCAAGGCGCAAAAACCGCATCCGAGATATTTGCAAGAGGTGCACTTCTGAAAGGAAAACACATACAGTCTTTTCCTGAATATGGTGCTGCAAGACAAGGTGCTCCTGTACAGATCTTTCTAAGAATCAGCGATAAACCTATACGAATTCATTGTGGCATTAAGAATCCGACTGCCGTTGTAGTTCTAGATCCTACTCTTTTAGCCATGAGATTCATTAACCAAGGTATTGATCAAGACGGACTCATGTTAGTCAACTCTGCACTACAAAGCGAAAGCTTGAGAGAGTGCTTAGATTTCAAAGGACAATTATTCTATGTTGATGCTACTAAAATATCTAAAGAAGAATTTGGCAGACCTATACCTAATACTGTCATGGTCGGCGCATTAGCTAAAGCAACTGGCATTCTTTCTCTCGATGATGTGAAAAAAGCCATTGAAGATGAGATGCTTTACAAATTTGGAAAAGAAATTACTGATAAAAATATTAAAGCTGCAGAGCGAGCCTATAATGAGGTGATCTCTGTATGACTGCTAACAATGAAGGTAAGAAATGGAGTGAAATACCTATTGGCGGCGTTGTAGATCGTCCAGGTAGTAGTGAAGATTACAAAACTGGTGAGTGGCGAGACTCTAGACCAATTCATATTCCTGAGAAATGCATCAACTGTATGATTTGCTGGTCAGTTTGTCCAGACTGCGCAGTTGTAGGCAAAGACGGGGATTTTAAAGAATTCAATTATGATTATTGTAAAGGTTGCGGCGTGTGTGCAGAAGAATGTCCTGTCGACGCTATAAAGATGGAAGAAGAAGGAGATTTTCCTAATTCTGTAGAGGAAAAGAAATGATTAAGAAAACTATGCTGGCAATGACTGGTGCTGATGCTGTGGCTGAAGCCATGAGACAGATTAATCCTGACGTTGTTGCTGCCTATCCAATTACTCCTCAAACTCCTATTATGCATGGGTTTTGTAAATATTATGCACAAGGCAAGGTAGACACTGAACTAATAACTGTTGAATCAGAACATAGCGCAATGTCTGCTGTTGTTGGTGCGGCTGCCGCTGGCGCAAGAGCGATGACTGCCACTGCTGCTAACGGTTTAGCATTGATGTTTGAGATTGTTTACATTGCTGCATCTTGCAGATTACCTATTGTTATGAACGTTGCTAATAGAGCACTTAGTGCTCCAATTAATATTCACTGTGATCATTCTGATAGCATGGCTTGTAGAGATACTGGTTGGTTACAACTATACTCTGAGACTAGTCAAGAAGCTTATGAAAACACGCTAATGGCTGTTAGGATTGCTGAACATCCTGATGTACATCTTCCTGTTATGGTTTGCCAAGATGGGTTTATCACTAGTCATTCTATGCAAAACACAGAAATCTTTGATGATAATGATGTTAAGAAGTTCATAGGTGAATACTCTCCAAAATATTCTTTACTTGATACTGATAATCCTGTTACTGTGGGTCCTTTTGATATGTACAATTATTATTTTGAACATAAGCGTCAACAACTCGATGCAATGGAAAAATCCTTTGATGTGATAACTGATGTATTCTCTGAATTTGGTAAATTAGTTGGCAAGGAATATGATTTCTTTGAAGGCTACCAATTGGAAGATGCTGAAGAAGTAATTGTTGCATTAAATTCTAGTTGCGGTACAACTAAGGATGTTATTGATGAGCTAAGAGCCAAAGGTAAAAAAGTGGGTTTATTGAAAGTAAGGGTATTTAGACCATTTAATTTTAAACTAATTGTAGAAAAATTAAAGCATGCCAAAACAATTGCTGTGCTTGACAGAAGTGCTAGCTTTGGTGGCTTCGGTGGTCCTGTTTTCACAGAAATAAGAAGTTCATTTCATGAATCTGATGCTAAACCTAATATTATTAATTATATTTATGGTCTTGGTGGGAGAGAACTTGACCTGGAATTAGTTCATAAAGTATTTAATGAGATTAAAGAAATCTCTGAAACCGGGGAACTTGGGATTCAAGTTCGTTGCTTGGGGGTGAGACAATAAAATGCCATCCTTAAAAGATCTATCAAAAGGAGAGGAAAGATTAACATCAGGCCATAAACTTTGTCCTGGGTGTGCTGAATCCATTATTGTTAGAGCAGTTACAAAAGCAACCAACAACCCTATTGTTGTTTCTTGTGCAACTAGCTGTCTTGAAGTTTCATCAACTGAATTTCCTCAAACAGCCTGGAAAGTACCTTACATTCACAATGCGTTTGAAAATGCTGCTGCTACTCTATCTGGCGTGGAAAGTGCATATTTGGCACTAAAACGGAGAGGGAAAGTTAACAAAGAAATAAAATTCTTAGCATTCGGCGGTGATGGTGGTACTTATGATATAGGTCTGCAATCTCTCTCTGGCACACTAGAGCGTGGTCATGATGTAGTTTACGTTTGCCTAGATAATGAAGCCTATATGAACACAGGAATTCAAAGAAGTTCTGCAACTCCTCATGGTGCTTGGACTAACACTAGTCAAGTTGGAGATGCACACAGAGGTAAAGAAGAATTCAAGAAAGACATCTTACAAGTTGTTGCTGCTCATGATATTCCTTATGCAGCTCAAGCATCTCCTCACAATTATATGGATCTTTTCAACAAAGCGAAGAAGGCTTTTGAAACAAAAGGACCTGCTTACATAAATGTAATAAGTCCATGTGTCCCTGGGTGGAAGTACCCTCCTCATCTGACAATAAAGATGGCCAAGTTGGCTGTTGAAACTTGTTTTTGGCCTTTGGTTGAGATTGAACGAGGCAAATGGAAGCTAAACTTTGATCCTGGAGACAACAAGAAACCGATCACTGAATGGATCAAGCATCAAAAAAGATTCAAACACATATTCAAACCAGAAAATAAACACATTTTGGATGAGTTGCAAGCGCATGTAGATCTCAAATGGGATCTTTACAAAAAACGTTGTCAACTTTGATTTCTATTTTGTTACTTAGTAATTGTGTCTGATATAAATGATTATGCGGTTTAACATATATTATTGAATTTAGTAATCTTTAAATAGGAGCTGGCCTTGCTATAAAATGGCGTATGTTGTATAGATATTCTCGCCGACACACAATATATTGTGTATTTAGTGAGCTCAGAGAGGTGGTTGGAAATCGCTAAGGACAACAAAGAAACTAAAAAGAAATGTATTTCTCAAGTGAGAAAGAGAGATGGATCTATCGTCCCTTTTGACAGTGAAAAAGTAGTGGAAGCAATATTTCATGCTGCTCAATCCGTTGGTGGGAACGATCGAAAGAAGGCAGAAATAATTGCCGAAAGTGTAATTGAGTCGATGAACTCAACATTTCATCACAAATCTATTCCTTCTGTGGAACAGATATCTGATTTAGTGGAAAAGGTTTTAATAGAAGAGAACCACGTTAAAACTGCTAAAGCATTCATAATCTATCGTCAGAAACACAGAGAATTAAGAGAACGAAAATCTGCAATTCTTGGTGAATTTATTGATACTGATCTTAGCGAGAACGCTCTTAGAGTTCTTAAGGAAAGATACTTGCTCAAAGATAAAACAGGTAAGTTAAAAGAAACCCCTGAAGAACTATTTAGAAGAATCTCAGAAAACATAGCTCTTGCTGATGCCTTTTATGGTGAAAAAACTAAAGATGTTGGAGAAGTTTCTGAAGAATTCTACACTATGATGAGCAAATTAGAGTTTTTGCCTAATAGTCCAACTTTGATGAACGCCGGTACCGCTATTCAGCAATTATCCGCATGTTTTGTACTGCCTGTTGGAGATTCTATGGAAGAAATCTTTGATTCCATTAAGTATACTGCTTTAATTCACAAAAGTGGTGGCGGAACAGGATTCTCATTCTCAAGACTTCGTCCGAAAAATGATCTAGTCATGTCAACTAAAGGTGTTGCATCTGGTCCTATATCTTTCATGAAGGTCTTTGACGCAGCTACTAATGTTGTGAAGCAAGGTGGTAAACGTCGTGGCGCCAATATGGGTGTACTACGGGTAGATCATCCTGATATTCTTGAGTTTATCTCTTGTAAAGAGAAAAATGATCAACTAAACAATTTTAACATTTCTGTAGGATTAACTGAGAAGTTTATGAAGGCAGTAATTGCCAACAAAGACTATGATCTTATAATGCCTAAGAATAAAAAAGTTGTAAGAACACTTAACGCACGTCAAGTGTTTGATTTGGTTGTTACCATGGCTTGGAACAACGGAGAACCAGGAATGCTTTTCCTAGACCGAATCAACAAGGACAATCCAACGCCTAAAGTTGGTGAGATTGAAAGTACCAATCCTTGCGGAGAACAACCATTACTTCCGTTCGAAGCATGTAACTTGGGATCTATTAACTTGGGTAAATTTGTAAAAAGCGGCAAGGTTAATTGGGATCATTTAAGAGAAATAACTCGAAGCGCAATTCATTTCTTAGATAATGTTATTGATATGAACAAATATCCTTTACCTCAGATTGACGAAATGGTTAAAGCTAACCGTAAAGTTGGACTAGGTGTGATGGGCTGGGCAGACATGCTTGTTCAGTTAGGCCTTCCTTATAACTCTGAAGCTGGAGTTAAAATGGGTGAGAAGGTAATGAAGTTCATTAACGATGAGGCTAAAAAAATGTCTCAGGAACTTGCTAAGAAAAGAGGCGCATTCCCTAACTTCAGGAAAAGTATTTTTGCTGAGAAAGGAGAACCTAAGATCAGAAATGCAACTCGAACAACTATTGCTCCAACCGGAACATTAAGTATGATCGGAGAAGCATCTGGTGGCGTCGAACCTAACTTTTCTATCTGTTTCATGAAAAGGGTTATGGATGCTCAAGAACTTCTATACGTTAACAAATTCTTTGAAAGAGCAACAAAAGAAAAGGGCGTATACAGTGAAGACTTGATGAGGAAGATTGCAAATAAAGACACAATACAAAACATTGAAGAACTTCCTGAAGAGATCCGATCTAGTTTTGTTGTTGCACACGACATAGCTCCTGAATGGCATATCCGAATGCAAGCTGCATTCCAGAAACATTGTGATAATGCTGTATCCAAAACAGTAAATTTTCCTAACTCTGCAACTGTTAAAGAAGTTGAAGAAGTATACATGCTGGCTTACAAACTAGGATGTAAGGGTGTAACTATTTACCGTGATGGAAGCAGGGACAATCAAGTTCTCAACATAGAACACGTTAAGAAAGAAGATAAGAAGGTTCCTGATGCGAAGAAAACAGTAACGAAGAAGACTGTGGCAAAGAAGGAAGAACCAAAGAAAGTAATAACTCTCGCAAAGAAGAGCGATAAATCCGCTTGCCCTGAATGTGGGGGCAGGATGAACCAAAGTGAGGGTTGTGCATCTTGTCCAGCGTGTGGCTACTCGTTTTGTAGCTGAATTTGAAGTGATTGATAATGGCTCATCCAAGCTTAGGACTTGTGCAAGTTTACACAGGCGAAGGTAAAGGTAAAACTACTGCGTCTATGGGTCTCGCTATGCGGGCCATTGGTCAAGGCTTCAAAGTTTACATTGTTCAGTTTTTGAAAGGCGGTTCATACACTGGAGAGTTTGTGACTGCTTGCGAATACTTACCTTCTGAAAAAATCATGTTTATTCAATGTGGTAAAGGCTGTTTAAAAAGTCACAAGCAACTAAAGATTGATACTCTTTCTAAAACCGATCCCGAGTTTATCACTGTGCGGGATGAGGAAAAATGCGGTAGTTGCAGATATTGCTTTACGGTCGACGACAGCGAAGAGAAGAATATAGAACGATCATTTGATCACGCAAGAGAAATTGCCAAATCAGGGGACTGGGATATTCTAATCATGGATGAAATAAATTGCGTTGCTGCCTCCGGGTTAATCTCTCCTGAGAAAGTTGTTTCTTTGATGAAAGAAAAACATCCTAATTGTGAATTAATTCTTACTGGACGAAACGCGCCAGAATTAATCAAGGAATCTGCCGACTTAGTATCTTACGTTAAAGAAGTTAAACACTATTACAATACAAAAGGCATCTTGGCAAGAAGAGGAATTGAGTATTAGTACAATGATTGAGGAAGCAAAAACTTGCACCAATTGTGAACTATCTAAAACTAGAACGAATGTTGTTATTGGTAAAGGTCGAGAAGATGCGGAAATTCTTTTAATCGGTGAAGCTCCTGGTAGAAACGAGGATGAACAAGGCTTACCTTTTGTTGGTGCTGCAGGCAAAAATCTTGATAAGTTCTTATCTGTTATTGGCTTAAGCTCTGAAGATGTTTACATTGCCAACATTCTAAAATGTCGTCCACCTGAAAACCGTGATCCTAAGCCTGACGAAATAAAAATCTGCACTCCTTGGTTGATTAAACAGATAGAACACATCAAACCAAGAGTAATTTGCACTTTAGGTAACTATTCTACTAAATTTATTCTTTCAAAATGCGACCCTGACCACATGAAATCCATTGGAGGGATATCTGCATTACATGGAAAAGTGGTTACTGTTGTAATTAATCAGACTGAATACAAAGTTATTCCTCTCTATCATCCTGCGGCACTAATCTACAATCGCTCTCTCCAAAGTCAGATGGATGAAGACCTGATTACGGTTAAGAAAACAGTGGAAAAGTACACAGGAACGCCTCTAGCCAAGCAAAAGAGCCTTTCTGAGTTTTAAACATACTGAAAGTTATATTTAAATATGATAATTAATCCTAGCTTCTTACTATAATATGTTATTCGAATCACACAGACTAATTATCCGAAGAGCGGTAAAAAAGTTCAAACATCCTTTGTTTAGAAAGTACGCTAATGAGTTAGAAAAAGGTTGTGTTGATGAAGATTGGCCTCAACTTATGATTGGCTCTCTAGATCTTGGAATAACCGGAGTAAATCACGCTTACAATCCTGAAACAAAGAAAGGATTTGCTTTCTTCAAGAATGCTAAAGAAAAAGCCGGAGAATACTTCCATAAAGCGGTTGAACATTATAAACAAAAGAATCATTCTAAAGCTTTCGAATATTTAGGAAGATGCTCACACATGCTTGGCGATGTTGCAACACCTGCTCATACACAAAATCTCCCTCATTATGTTGGCTATGATGATTATGAACACTTCTTAGAAAACAATATACAGAAACTTAAGTTTAAGACGGGTACTGTGCGACAGAATGTAAAGAGTATGCGAAGAAAAACTCTTGCCAAGATTGTAGATGAAGTTGCAAAGTTCAGCTTCAAACTAAAATATTGCGAAGGGCACAAATTTCATACCCCTATTTTGAAAGTAATGGGTTTAGTAAAACGAGAAAAGAAGGAAAAGCTTCACAAAATGTCTCATCAACTAGTTCCTATGACTATGGCGGCTACTTTAGTATTGTTTCAGCTATTTTTGATTGCTGTAAAAAAAGATAAAGCTAAAAAGTTAGCTGGCGAGATCTGATAACTTTTTCATAACGTGTTCTGCTATTGGTTTAAGATTAACAGTGTCTTCTTCATTATATTGCATTAGTAAATCTAAGAAATGTCTATCGTTTGTAACCTTCCACAGACGATATAGCTTGCAAGGATCTCCCGATCTTATCTCATAATCTGTGATCCTTTCAATACCTAATAGTTTTTCAACCTCTTTTAATCCTCCTCTTAACCCAATTCTTGCACATAACGGCTTCAGATCTACATGTATCTGGGGAAAATCTAGATTAAAGTATTTTCTAAGTTGAGGCAAATCAAAAGACGCGCCATTGTATGTCACAATCATTTTGTACCTTGATAAGACCTCTTTAACATCTCGTATGTTTAAGTTTATTCCTCTAACAAACATCATAGTTTCATATCCATCATATAAACACACAGCAGTAATATCATTATTCATACGATTAATCTCTATATCCAAATAAACACACTCGTCTTTGTAATATTCATATAGTCTCCATCTTTCTCGATTAGGTAAACAGTTGCTCAAGTATTCTATGTTATCGCTAAGAAGTTGCTTTTTTACATATTCTATTTGTTTGTGATACTTCAGCTTTCGCTTTTTTGAGATTCCTTTAATTGAATCTTTTTCAACAAAGTCGCTCCAACAATTTATTCCTTGATCCCATATTCTCCGCTCGAATTTTGGAGAAATGCCGTCGAGAAATACAAAACTTTTTCTTATCATAAATGAAACAAGAACCTTCTTCTTAAAAAGAATTATGCTGGCATGTCCAGTGACCAGTGAGAAATCACGAAAATAATAAACTCGCGTCAGGTCTAACTCTAAATATATCAGTCATTCTCTCTGTCATATATTGCATTGCTGCAAAACATTTGTCTAATCCATCTGCGATCTTAACATAAACTGGAGACTTGCTTGCCTTACCATAGAATGATCTGATCCAGTCATCTGCAAAGGTGGGAGAACCTCTAACTAATCCAGGATATCTTCCTCTTACTATAAACAATTCATCAGTAAAGTACTTTGTATCGTGCCAGTCCATTCTTCCTTCATCTACTGCCAGGATAACATCTGTAACTCTATATCCTCTATCTGCATGTCTGAGATTCTCAAATCGAGAATACATCGCCAACAAATTACCCATTAACTGAGAAACATCATAATGTTGAGAAACATCAACCTTCTGCCTATGCAATGCAATCATTGCCACTAATCCCATTATTCTTTCAAGATCTGCATCTTGTAAAAATACTTCATCTTGTAATGTTTCTTCTGCTAATCCTACAACAACATCAAAGTCTAAAGAATTAGCCATGTGGTCTCCAGTTTCTGCCAACGCCCTTGCAGCCCATCTCTGATTATCTGGGCCCATCATCATAAGGCTAGGCATAGTTCCATTTGCATTCAACTCTGCTGCGACTCTTTGAGCCCATTTATCTTTATTGACAACTCCATCTAGATCTAGTGTTAATCTTTCCAACCCGTTCCTCGCCATAACAAAATACCGGTAGTGGAGATTTAAATACATTCTGACACAAATATGTCAACGCTCAGAACAAACTTTATAAATAAACAAAACAAAAAATCCGTTATGTGGGGCAAGAAAGGCAAATTCAAATGGTTTCTCGCTGGAGAAATTGTCGCTGAACTATTTGAGGCTGGTTTAACGTTATTAACTGTTTCTTTAGGGTTAAAATACTACCAGATGAAGACAAATTACTTTGAAGTTCTTGCACTAATGTTTAACAAACTCGGAATTGGTGGTGCTAGTGCAGAATCTTCTGCAATGGTTGATACAATTGGTTCAAGTTTTCCTTTTAATTATCTTTACAGTTTCAATCCCAATACTGCGATATTAATTGGCGCGGTAGTTGCCATAATTGGTTTGGTTCTTACAGTACTAACTACAAAACATTTCAAAGAATTCGTGAGAGAACTTGGAAAAGGAATGATGGTTCCTGGTGTTGTAGGTTTAGTGTCTGTGATTATATTAACTTTAGCCAATGCTTCTGTTCTACAAACAATCATCACAAAATCTCAATTCTCAGCTACTGCTGAAGCGGTTGCATTAACAGAAATCGGCGTGCTCACTTGGCAGACGATGGGGATTCTATTCATTATTGGTATTTATGCAGTTATATGCGGTCTACTAATACAATATGTTGTAAAGACTCTTGGCGCAAAGCGACATTTAATTCTATATTTTGTTGGAAACGCTTTATTTGCTTTGGGGATATTCTCTTTTGCCTACTATTTCCTTGTAAGAATCCTTGGATTACAGTTCATCGCAGATACGCTATACGGAGCAAGCTTAATAAAATATTTTGTAATGTCTTGGTACATATCTCGAGTGTCATTCATAGTCTGTTTAGTGTTATTTTTTGTTGGTTGGTCAATATTCAAGGTTTCCAAGAAAATGCCTAAGCGTCCTGTAGTAGAACACTGGTTACTAGATTATTTCTTGGGACACTATCCAAGAAGAGCGCAACCCCATCCACACTACCAACAAAGACAACATCCTCATCAAAACTTAAGGCCAGTTCATCCTTACTCTTACCAGCGTAGCTACAGTCATTACCCTCATCATCAAAAAAGAAAATAAAAAAAGAATTAGTATACTTCTATCTCTCCGTTCTTAACAACTTTTACATTGTACTCGAACAGAGGGTCTCCATTAACATCCATTGTCAACACACCTGAAGCACCTTGCCTATCACGAATAGTGTACAGATAGTTCTTTATTGCTTCTGAATCATCACCGTGCAATTTCATAGCTTCTGCCAACACATAGACCGCATCATATGTTGCTGAATGATAAAATGGTGGTAATCCTGTCATTTCCCCAAACAATGCGTTATACTTTGCTTTAAAGTCAACAAACAAAGGGTTTTTCTCATCAAAAGCCGGCTCTGCGAACATTACTCCTTCAACTAATTCGGGATTCTGATCTAACATGTCTGATGTTACAATCACTTCATTACCTAGTATGGGTATTTCTATTCCCAATTCTCTAAATTGTTGAAGTATTAACGCAGGTTTTCCTGGAGTTAACGGCAACACGTAAACTGCATCTGCTCCTGACTCTTTTATTTTGGTTAATTGAGTTTTAACGTCACTATCCTCTGCATTAAACATTTCTTCTGCAACAACATCTCCATTATACTTCGACTTAAACACTTCTTTCAAAGCCATTGAATAATCGTTTACTTCAACCAACAAAGCAACCTTGCCAAACTTTTCAGAATCTGCCAACTCTGCCATTTTCTTTCCAGTGCTTGCATCTGATGGGAAATTTCTAAAAACATAATCTCCTGCTTTAGTTATCTCGGGACTTCCTGCAAACGATGAGAACAAAACAACTTTATTTGCTTCAACTATTGGTGCGGCACCCATAACCTCTGGACTACAGAAAACCATCATTGTTTCTACTTTATCAACATTGATTAACTTTTGTACTGCAGTTGTTGCATCTTTAGGATTGCAATGTCCATCTTCATAAATAATTTCTAAGGCTCTTCCATTTATACCGCCAGCAGAATTAATTTCATCCACTGCCAACATTGTTGCATCTCTCATTGGTTCACCGTATGCTGCGACATCTCCGCTCAACGGTCCAACCCAGCCTATCTTTATTGGGTCTGCTTTAACAACTTCTGAATTTATCTTTTGACCACCGCACCCAACTAAGAATACCAGAATCAAAAGAATTGCTAAAATTTTAAGTTTCATTTTTCAAACCTACCTCCTCGTTTGTCATTGATAGGTAATGATTAGGCGATAATCTATATTAAACTAATCTTTAGTTTTTCACACATAAATGGCTACATTTATAAATTAAAACCATTTATTGATTAATTATGGCTTTCAATATAGACAAAATTGATAAAAGGATTTTATTTGAGATGGATGATTATGCTAGAATTCCAGAGACTAAGCTGGCTAAAATGGTGAATCGTTCGAAAGCCTCCATAAGATATAGAATCAAACAGTTAGAACAAAAGAAAATCATAACTGGTTATCATGCATGGATTGATCCTACTAAAGTTGGTTATCAAGTATACAAGATTTATCTTAAAGTTGCAAACAAACCAAAACGAAGAAAAGAGTTTATTGATTATATCAAAAAAGAAAAAAGTGTATTCTGGTTAGGGGTTGCAGATGGTGCTTGGGATTTAGGAATTACATTCTTTGCAAAAAACAACACAGACTTCTACGAGTTTCAACACAAATCATTTTACAAGTTTAGAGATATTATTCTTTCAAAGAAAACAGCAGTTGTGGCTGAAGTTGTTATTTCTCCCAAAGGTTTTCTGTTAGATCAGAAAAAACATAAACGTACTCATTTCTTTCTCAACCCTGCAAAGAACCAATTAGATTATATAGAATATTCCATGTTGCGACTTTTATTCAAGAATGCCCGAATCTCAATTGTAGAAATGGCAAGACAAACAAAATCGACTGTTGACATGGTTCGAACCAGACTTAAGAGGTTAGAAAACACAGGCGTGATCGTTTGCTACAAAGCAACAATTGATCATAATAAGATTGGTATGGAATTCTTTAAAACATTTCTTTATCTATCCCAAATAGATCCTGACCAAGAGAAAAAAATGGTGAATTATCTTCTTAGTCACCCAAATATTCTGCACGTCGTAAAACAAGTAGGCCCTTGGGAAATTGAGCTAGAAATAATGGTGGAAAACTATCTGAAATACACTGAAATTCTGAATGAAATAAAAGAACATTTTCCCGACGAAATAATGGATGTGGATACTGCCATCATGGGTGGAGATTATGTATTTCCTTGTCGAGATATAGTATTTGAATGATTATTCTAAATGTTTATAACAATTCTCTAAGATTATTTTGTGATTATTATCTTCTTTTATCTCAAATATACTTATTGCAGTATTCTTCTGAGAAGTAACATCTTCCATTTCATCAGGAGTTTTATTCTGGATTGCAGTTATCAACGCCAGATTAATGCCGTTATGTGCCGCAAACAACACCGAACCATCTTTATACTTAGAATATGCTTCATCTAAGATTTTCTTTGCTCTGGCCAACATGTTCGCTCGACTTTCAATACCTTCTGGACGGTCCAATCCATTTTATCAACAGACATACCCGCATACTCTCCCAGATCTCCCTCTCTCAACTCTGCTACATAAAACACAGGAACGTCTGGATGAAACTTGGCAATCTCTTTAGTAGTATCTGCTGTTCTTGCTAGGTCACTAGAATAAATTGCATCAATATTTTCATCCTTTAATCTCGAAGCCAACTTCTTAGCTTGCTCTATACCTAAAGGAGTCAACTTACCAGGCATATGACCTTGTAGAATTCTCTTTACATTCTCTTCAGTTTGTCCATGTCTTGTTAGGATTAGTCTCATACAATCACCCTCCCTAAATCTAAATATAAACCTTTCGAGAATATCTTACTGCTGCAAACGCAAATACTAGAAAACCGATCAACACGAAAAAGAACAGACCTTGTACTCCAAAATAATCTGCCAAAATACCTGAAAAGAATATCAAAACTGCTCTGAACAATGTTTGAATCAAACTAGATATTGATAATATTGTTGTTCTGTTAGATTTAACACTCTGATTAAGTTTATCTTCTAGCACTATCCGATTTAATCCAAAAGCCAAGTTAATCAACAATACACAAAAAGGAATTATTAATCCGAAACCTAACAAATATCCTGCAAACGCTGCAGACATTAGAAATATTACAAGTAATATTATCGACTCTGCGGAGAACCATCTCTCTAATCTATGAGTTAAAGCAGCACCCAAGCCCATAGCTGCACGCATTAATGCATAAACCACACCAAAGTAAATCACAGGCAATCCTGCAATTGTCAGCAGTGGTTGAATATAATTAGCACCAACATGAGTAAATGCTGCAATAACTGTAGTCAACAAGATTACAGAAAAGATTTCTCGTTCATTAGCCACAATCTTTAGAGACTTAATAATATTTTTATTGAACTCTTTACTAGAACTTTTCTTAACAGTCTTTCTAGGTTCAACAAACAATGCTGCAACAATAAATGACCCTATGAAGAACCCGATACCGATAACAAATGGATACTTTGGATTATAATCAAAAACGAATGGTATGAGCAACAAAACAACTGCATTAACCAAATGAGAAATCAACAACATTCTTCCATTAAATTTCTTAAACTCGGAAGTCCTTTTTAATTTCTGCAACGTCTCAAACATTAACGCATTTCTTGAACCGCTAATGAACGCCCCAGACACACCATAACATACGCTAGCTACAAAGAAATACCAAAAAGAGTCTCCAATCAGATAAAATAACATGCAAAGAGCTGCAAACACTGAGTGAATCATCAATGATAATCTATTTCCTTTCAGATCTGCAAACACCCCTCCATGAACTTCTAAACTAACGTGGATTATTGCAATGGTCGCTGTTAAGATTCCAATTTCTGTGAAATTTAGGCGATTGAGAAGAAAATAGATGATGATAATCGGCATAGAAACTCTTTTTATCAGAATGCTATAGATATACAATAAAGGAATATTCTTGTAATAGTTAATTTTCATACTTATTGTGAACGCAAATACTTGCTATTCTTAAACATTCCTAAAGAGGTAAACACGCTAAACAAAGAGAAAATAAACATAGCAACAAACAGTGCCTTAAAACCTAGAGATTTAGCTAAATAACCGCCAGCTAATGCCGCTATCGCCGTTACAATGTATTGCATTGCCTCCCAGTTACCCCATTCTGATGCTGCTTTATGCTTCCTCAAATAACTAGAATACATTGCATCATACGCAGGAACTTGAACTGCTTCTGCCACTCCAAGAATCATTTGGGTAATCACCAAAGTCAACTGACTATCAACAAAGATATACGACAAACACCCAAGAGCGGTCAAAGAATAACCCAATGTAATTAATCTATTCTTATGCTTGACTTTATCTTCCCAGTGACTGATAAAATACATCACCACACCGGAAGTTATCATAAACGCAAAGTATGCCCAAGAAGCATCTAGAATATCTCCTCCGATATCTGCAACAAAAATAGCATAGATGGGACCAATCATACCCAAGGCCAAGGTCGCCCAAGTATCAGATAATAATAATATCTTAAGTCCTTTCTTCATACCAATTCCTTGCAATTCCAGATATTTAAACCTTGTCTTTAGCACAGCTTCTTTACATCTTTCAAAGTTCCAAAGTCATAAACTGAATCACTCACAATTACAACTCTAAACTTATCCAAATTTCCATCTAAAAAAGGACTCAGCAATCTATCAGAAACCACGTCTGTTCCTTCAGTAACAAGATTATACGACGGCATTACTACCAAGTTTTTTCTTTTCCACTTACCTACTAAAAAACACTTAAACTTCTCGACTCTAGGATAATCTGAAATAGAAACTGCGGGATGCTCATGACCTATAATTATTGTTTTAACATCTTTCAAAGTTGCAACATCGGGAACGTGATCTCCATGACTAATCAAAGTATCTCCAACTAAGAACTCATCCATCATCTCAATATTTCTCTTCTTCGCAATAGGACCCAAACTTTTATCGTGATTTCCTCTCAACAGAACAAGCTTTTTACAATGTTTTGCCAAATAGTCTATCAACTTAATAGTGTGTCTCCACTCTGTCTCAGATATCGTGCCAAACTCATGTTTCACATCGCCATTTAGAATAATGGTCTCAGGCTTTACAAAGGTCAAAGTTTTCTTCAACCTTTCCATTGTTTCTCTAAACTGGTGCCTCGGTATCAACACTCCACCTTTATTCAATGCCTCCTCATACCCCATATGTACATCAGAGACTACCAAAATCTTTTCATCCTCTAAGTACAAACACAAATCCAGTACTTTTATGTTAGAAACTACTTCCATAAAACAATAGAAAAAGAAATGAAATAAAAAGTTATGCTAACTTATTGTAAAGCCATGCAAAGATATAGCCGCCAATAAAGCCGTCTAAGAAGCCGTATACTGTTCCAACAATAACACCTAGACCTGATATTGCATATCCTGGATAGACTGATTCCACCATTTTCAAGAATGCTAGTCCGTAGTCAACTCCAAATACTGCAAATAAAGTCATTAAAAATAACATTACTGCTCCAATTATACCACAAGAAAGACCAAAAGCCTTTGGGTCAAGTTTTGCAAAAGATTTTTTAGCCATAATTTCACCTCAATAGGACATAAAGAAAGAGCACTATTTAATCCTTTCTCTGGCTTGTGATAGAAAGTTAATCAACTTCACCGGCCATTCTTCATTTATAGGAGGCTCCAACAGACCACCTAGCCAGTCAACAAAGCTTTGCTTAAACTTAACATCTCCTTCAATCAAATTCTTAATATTGTAAACAATCTTGGCATCTAGATTAATTTTCTTGCTCACATCGAACAACATCTGCTTTAATTCATCTTCCTTCTCTTCTTTTTCTTTCTCTATTTTCTCTTTCTCTTCATTCCAGAATCTTTGATAAGAAAACTCTTCAATATCTACATAGCTTTTACTTTTCTTATTATTTTTATTAAGAAGAATCTTGGCTAAAACCATTTGATGCATTCTCTGCAAAAACTCCATTCTATCTTCCATCTTTACAATATCCATCACACCCTGCAAAGCGATCTTAAAAGCAAACGGTGACGGAATCTGAGTGTCAACTTCGACTAATTTTATTTTTCCTTCTTCTATACCCTTCATCACCACAGTTGCATTCTCGATATCCATTTGATCTTCTAAAACTTCACGACGCGCTTCACGCAATATGGAAAACTCTGATGAAATTCTTTTAACTGCGCTTAATAATATCAATGAACTAACTTGCTGCCTTCCAACTCTTTTCTTTCGACCCATATAATTTCTAAGAATCATTAAAGCTCTGCCTGCACAATGTCTAAATCGTCGACGTAGAACTTCTGAATCCTCAATAGCATTTTCCATTACTTTTCTTAGCTCTTTAGCTTTAATCAGCTTCATAGCTTTACTTACCTGAACACCTTTACCTATACCTATGTAGAACCCATTATCATTCAACCCAATCTCTACATCCTTATGCTGACTTCGAGAAATGGAATACGCGACTGCTCTAGACAAAACATCATTAACTCTTCTACCAAACAAAGAATGGAACACAACCTTTCTTTTTCCTTCCTCATCAGTATAATGTTCCAAAATAATCTTTTTGTCACCTGGAATTTCTCCTAAATATCCATATTGCTCGAAGAAATATGCATATATAGCCAATGCTGAATTCTTATCTACATACAAATATTCGTTAATAAATTTCAAAATTTCTTTTTTGCTAACGTGTTTCTTGAATTTATCTTCAATAAATCTTCTAAACTTTCCGATCTGCATAGATAAATCAAAACTTAATGGCAACATTTCTGAAACCCATGACGGAACTGTCGGTGGACGATTAGCTGATGCTTGTACAAACGCAACCATTCCTTTTGCATGTCTGAAAGTATAAGTATTTCCTCCTAGAATAAAAACATCTCCTGGCCTTAGCCTTTCCAAAAACCCTTCATCTAATGTTCCCACAGGTATGGTGCCCATTTTAACAATTATACCAGTTCTATCAGGGATTGTACCAATGTTAGTCATGTAGATAACTCTGGCCAGCCTCCCTCTCTTGCCTAATTTTCCATTCTCTCTCCAGATCTTGGCATATACATGACGATCTTCTAGTGAAGTAAACTCTCCAGCCAAATACGATAAAACTTCATTAAAATCTTTTAAACTCAAATTAGAATAACAATAACTTTTCTTAATAACTTTAAACAACTCTTTTTCCTCCCATACTTGTTCAATGGCCATTCCGTAAATGTGCTGTGCCAGAACATCTAATGCATTCTTTGGCAAGTGTATTCTATCAATCTTTTTCTCTACTGCTGCCTTCAACAAAACAGAACATTCTATCAGATCATCTCTATCCATCACAATGATTCTGCCTTTAGTAACTGAATGAAGTTGATGTCCCGACCTTCCAATTCTTTGCAACGCTCTTGCAACCGACTTAGGAGAACCCAAACAAATAACCAGATCAATAAAACCTATATCTATTCCCAACTCTAGCGAGGTAGAACAAACAACCACCTTTAACTTTCCATCTCTTAATGATTGTTCTAACTTTGTTCTATGATCTGCGCTTAAACTCCCATGATGCGCGCCAATATTTTCATAATAATCTTTAGGGAACTTATACTTCAAGTGATCAACTACTCTTTCTGTTGCTGCTCTAGTATTTGTAAAAACCAAAGTAGTTTTGTGTTTACTAATCAACTCATGCATTCTCTCATACAGTGCCGTATGCATATCTTCGTGACTTATGTTTATTAAATCAGGAACTGCACTTATAACTTGTAAATCCATCTGCTTTATGAACTGAACATCGACGATCTTACATTCTCTTTTAGCTCCGACTAAATATTTTGCCACTTCATCTAATGGCGCAACTGTTGCGGACAAACCTACTCTCGCCATGTGCTCACTTAAATAAGCTAATCGTTCCATACTAAGATTAAGATGTACTCCTCTTTTGTTCTCTGCTAATGCATGAATCTCATCTGCGATAAACCACTGTACTCCGCGCAAATGTTCTCTAAACTTTGGAGATGCAAGTAATATTCCTAAAGACTCTGGAGTTGTTATCAAAATATGCGGAGGATTCTTCAACATATTTGTTCTTTCTTTAGTTGTGGTATCTCCAGTTCTAACAGAAACTCTTATCCCTAGCTTACTTCCATGTATTTCCTCCATTTGCTCTAATGGTTCTATCAAGTTTAGCTTAATGTCATTATTCAACGCTTTCAATGGAGAAACATAAACACAATACACTTTATCTTCTAGAATCTCTTTAACAGATGAATCAACCAACTCATTCAATATTGCCATAAAACCTGTCAAAGTTTTTGTTGCACCTGTTGGCGCACTTATCAAAACATTATTTCTGCTATGAATCTCAAGTATACCGTACAACTGTGGCAATGAAAATTCTTTAAATCTTGAATAGAACCATTTCTCAACTAGCGGATTCAGAATCTTTTTTACACTGCTTTCGCTATTAGGTTTCTTTTTATACTTGATTCGCTCCGACTCAGCCATATATTACACTCTCAAAAACCCTTATTTAAAGCCTTTGATTTGGCCGAATTCTGGCGTTTTAACGGCGTTAGTGCGGGATCTTATATGATTCTAGAATTAATTACCGACTTTTCTCAACGCCAACCCTTCTACAATAAGGCCTTACTTTACACTTAGAACAATGAGGACTAACAGGGGTACACAAATTTTGACCATAGGCAACAAGTAAATCATTATACACAATCCAATATATTTTTGGTAACTTATCTCGTAATGCAAACTCGGTCTCTTCTGGATTTTTTGTTTTAATATAACCTAAACGATTACTAATCCGATGCACATGAACATCAACACATATTCCTAACTTACCAAAACCTAAAGTCATAACCAAATTTGCAGTTTTACGACCAACACCCTTAAACTCTAACAACTTATCTATATCGGAAGGAACTTCACTATTATATTCCGAGATTAACTTTTTACAAATTTCAATAATACTTTTAGCTTTAGTTTTATAGAACCCAACAGGATAAATTGCTTTTTCAATACGAGGCAAAGACAATTTAACCATCTTCTCTGGAGTATCCGCTAAATCAAATAATCTATAAGATGCTTTAGCTGTTGTTTCATCTTTAGTACGCAAACTCAACACAGTAGAAATCAAAACCAGAAAAGGTTTCCCCGTCATGGAAATCTCAGTAACAATCGGCTCTTTAAAATTCTTATACTCTTTTTTCAGAATACTAATAACTTTAGAAACTTCTTCTTGCTTCATTTACAATCAAAGGGTTTTTTCTTAAAGTAGTATAAATGGCTTTGACATTTACAATCAGAACAACCAAATCCCTTTACTCTATCATCACAAAGATTACCTACCCTTGCACTCAATTGACATTCAATCTTCTTATTAGACTCAATAGATATTGTATCTACGATCTCTGCTTTTCTTAAGAAATAATCTATATGCCATCTGATAGTCTTTTTCTTAGAATGGTGTCTGGCGATTCGTTTATCCAAATTCTGCATTGCAGAACCAACATAAATATAGTATCCTTTCTTGAATGCAATAAAGCCTTTAGCGCCGATCTTTATTCTAGTATTTGCTTTGAGTTTCATAACCAACAAATATGCACCTTTTACCATAGAACAAGCTTTCTCTGGGCTATTTAATTAAGTTTCGTTTAATAATATATAAAGCTTATACAAAAGGAATTTAAATAAAAAAAACACCTTCTAATAATGAAAAAAAAGCTACTTTTGCTCGTTTGTTGTGGACCATGCTCTACACACGTAATTAACACCCTGAAAGAAGATTTTGATGTTACTGCATTTTTTTACAATCCTAATATTCAACCCAGACCTGAGTATACACAACGACTAGAAGCTGCACAAAAGTTCGCAAAAGACTCAGACATTCCTTTTATAGAGGGCAAGTACGATCCTGAATACTGGTTTGAGCTAATCAAGGGTCATGAAAAGGATGAAGAAGGTGGTGAACGTTGTACTATTTGCTTTAACGCAAGAATGAAGTGCGCTGCGAAGTTCGCAAAAGAAAATAACTTCGACATAATCTCGAACACACTAACAATTAGTCCTCATAAAGATGCTAAATTAATTAACGCAACTGAAAAACGTCAAGCAGACAAAGCAGGTGTTGAACATTTAAATGCCAACTTCAAGAAAGAAGATGGTTTTAAGAAAAGTATCGAGCTAAGCAAAGAACATGATCTTTACCGTCAACAATACTGTGGTTGTCTTTATTCTTTAAAAAGCAGCATGGCATCTCCGAACGAGAAAAACCTATAACGTTCTTTGACTGCTTCTTTATACGCATCAAAAACTCTTTTCTTTCCCGCAAATGCGCTAATAAACAACAACAATGTGGATTTTGGAAGATGAAAGTTAGTAACTAAGATCTCTGCTTCACACTTAAACCTATG
>Ga0008651_10000088_pt1 | contig 53554 bp, 30 predicted proteins | sample SaaInlV_200m_DNA_6_FD_59173 | JGI IMG/M metagenome (GOLD analysis project Ga0008651, IMG submission 59173) | Marine microbial communities from expanding oxygen minimum zones in the Saanich Inlet - SI037_S2LV_200m_DNA | ecosystem: Environmental > Aquatic > Marine > Intertidal zone ...
AACATATCTTCTTGGGATGGCTCAACACTAATCGCAAACGTCTCAAGCTTTAGTAATTATACAACAAGCGAAGCACCTGAAGTCTGTGTTAACTTATCAGACGCATCTACATATCAGAGTAAAGTCGTAAACACAAGCGATGGTTATTACATCAATGATAGTCTAACTCTTTGTCAGGATACTTATACTACTAACATAACTATGATTCGGATTAATAACTCGGGCATAACTATTGATTGCAATGGTGCAACACTACAAGGGGATAGCAGCGGCTCAAGCGACTATGGATTTTATGAATCAAACATTGATGATTATGTTCTTAGAAACTGTATCACCCGTAACTTTTCTTATGGATTTATCCTATATGGGGATAACATCGTACTAGACAACATTTCAGCATATGATGCTGGTGTTTATGGTCTTCTTTTGGGCGGAGAGAATACAACTTTAACTAACTCTCGATCTCAAGATAGTGGTACCGATGGTTTGCGGATTTCTAGCTCTGTGGGTGGTGTATTAGTTAACAATACTTTAATTAATAGTTCTCGTTACGATTTTGTGACTAGTGAGTGTCCTACATTGGTATTTGAAAACAATACTGGTTCTGGTAATCGTCCGATAAATTATACCAACAGCCAAGTTACTTGGAGAGATTTTGAATCCTCTTTGATAATATTGTGTGGCGCAAATGGGTCGGTTTTAGACAATGTAACTGTACGAGGTGTTGGAAATAATATGTTATCTCTCAGATATGCTGACAATGTTGTTATAGCTAATTCAACAATCTCGGATTGTTATAATGGTATTGTTCCTTATGTAAGTAATAATTTCACAATCATCAACAACACAATTTTTAATAATTCAGACGTGGGAATAGATCTGAACAATAATCACCGCAACTTCAGCATTTTACAGAACAACATTTCAAATAATGATGAGGGAATATTCATTAATGGTCAGCCAGGGAATTGTTCTATATCTGGAAACACAATATCGAACAACACATACGGTGTAAAAATATGGAAAGCCGCTGATTCTGTGTTAGGTTGTCTTATATCTAACAACACAATTTCTGCTTCAACATCTCGGGCATTCGAGATATATACTTTAGGACAAAACATTTCAAACTATCAAATAATTGATAACGTAATTTACGCCGCGTCTAATGATGGTATCAATTTTGTTGAAACAAGCAGCTATTACATAACAGATAACATTATTTCAGGAAACACAATACATAATGCAGATTCCGCAATCTATCTTGATAGAGATACAATAAACAATGTATTTGATAACAACACAATCTACAACGCAGCCAACTATGCTGTTTACTTCTATGCTAGTGGAGGGGATCCTATAGGGAACACATTTAACAACTTGACAATATATCAAGATGATAACTTTATTTACACGTCTACGGCATTATCTGGAGAAAACAACTTCACAAACTTGAACATCTGTTACAACTCTTCAGGCTTGGGATGTATAACTTGGCCTTCACTAAACATTAGCAGCGCAGACCTTGATAATACAAACTTAAAATTAGCTCAAGACTTTGTATCCTTAAACTCATCAGACACTGGCGCAACACAATTCAACAGATCTGCAAACATAACAATCAACACATCAACTTGTGAAATAGATTACTTTATCGCATCAGGCTTCCCACAAACAAGAGCTGACATAATATCTTCGGAAACAATATTTACGCCTTCATATTCAACATGCGCAAATAACATATCAACATTCTCTGTAGATTCATTCTCTGGTTACACGGTACAAGAAGAATCTTGTGTGGATTTAAACAACGAATCAACATATTATGGCAGAGTTGTAAATTCATCAGGAGTATTCTATGTCAATGATGATGTAACTCTTTGTCCAGGAACATATAATACAACTGGAGATCTGATAGACATAAATGCTAGCAGTATAACTTTAGACTGTAATGGTGCAACACTTATGGGGGACGGTGCAGGATCAGACACTGGTGTGGATATATCGGTTAAATCGAACGTTAATATATTGAACTGTATAATTACTAATTTTTCGAAAGGGCTGGAAATTTATGTTGGGAGCGGTAACATCAGTAATAACACCATACATGAAAATACAGTACTGGACATAGATCTTTCTGTTAACTCAGGCGGAGGCTGCGTTCATAGCATATATAATAATACAGGATCAGGTGGCAGGGATATCTTATATGCCAACAGCCAAGTCACTTGGAGTAATCAAGTTGCATCTCAGATAATTCTTTGTAATGCTGACGGGTCTTCTTTAACTAACATGACTGTTAGCGGTTCTGATACGCTTGATAATAATGAACTATATTCGAAATTTAGTGATAATTTATCGATTGTAAATTCCACCTCGTCTGGAAATTATCGTGGCGCATATCTTCGTCAAGGAGACGAAATTACTGTGACGGGCAGCAACTTTAGCAATAATGATGGTTATGGGTTATACATTTACCTTTCCAACAACATCACGGTAGATCAAAATAATATCTTTAATAATAGCGACGGACTGCATGCCAGATACTCAACAAACCTTACAGTAACTGCGAATACGATAAGCCAGAATACCAATTCAATAAATGCACCTATAGATGTAAGTAATAGTCTAATTGCTCATAATTTTTTCTCTGGAGCATCAGGTAATGAAATAGCCACGGATGGGGGATATAATAACCAATTTATTAACAATTCCTTTTCCTCTGCTGGGTTAGCATTTTGGTTTACTGATTCCTATAACAACACTTTGGTAGACAACACATTAACTGATGTGTCTTATGGATTTTACTTCAGGGGAATAACTAATAACAATACAATTAACAACACAATTATTTCGGGAGTGACCGAGTATGTGGCATTAACTTTCTACCAGTATGCTGGAGAATATCCTGTTAGAAATATATTTAACAATCTGACTATATATGGTGAAACCGATTTCATGTTAACTAGCGCAGTATTACCTTCGGAGAATAATTTCACAGATCTAAAGATCTGCTTAAATTCCTTAGAACTAGGATGCATAGAATGGCCATCCCTAAATATTACTTTTGCAGAATTAGATAACAACAACTTAATACTTAATCAAAGTTTTGTGTCATTAGATTCATCTAACGCCAGCGCGGCACAATTCAGTCAACCTGCTAACATTACAATTAACACATCAACTTGTACGATTGATTACTACAATGCATCAGGTTTCCCTGAAAACAGAACGGAAGTTCTAGCATCAGGAACACAATTCACACCATCATACACATCATGTGCAAACAATATCTCAACATTCTCTGTAGATTCATTCTCGGGATATACTGTTTTCTTATCAGATTTACTTGATCCGGAAGTTAATTTAGTTTCTCCAGCAAATGAAACGGCAACAGGAGATTCATTACAAACATTTACTTGTAATATCATAGATAACCGAGCTATAGGAAACTTGTCATTATATTTATGGAATCAATCTAATTCATTAATCTACAATCCAACTACAACTTTAACCGGAATAAGTAATGAAACGTCCTTCCTATACGATTTACCTACTGAAGGAAATTACACATGGAACTGCTTAGGTTCTGACGCTGCAGGTAATGCTGTCTGGAGTGAACAAAACAATTACACAATATCTCTAACTAAATCATACATTGACAATTGTACAACTTTAAGTTCGGAAGGTGTATACTATCTGAACGCATCAGTTAACTCAACAGGGACCTGTTTCACAATAACATCGAATAACGTTACCATAGATTGTGATGGATATACAATTAATTATTCGACCAGTGGTGCAGGATTTGGTATAACATCTGACAATTATGATAATTTAGAAGCGAGAAGTTGTATCATAACTTCAACAGGATTCTCAGCTGATGATAGTATTTACATAGCAAATGCAAACAACATAACGCTAAGATCCAACACCATTAATGTTACAACAAGCAATGTGGCAACTGCCATATTATTTAGCTCAACAACAAATAGTCTAATAACCGGCAACAATCTATTTTCATTTGCAGAAGATGTCGTTGAATTAACGGGATCCTCTACTGGGAACACATTATCAAACAACGTAATTATTGCCACCGGACTATACAACGATGCGGGAGTATCCATACTTGCTGCAAGTAATACGCTAACAGACAATAATATCACCGTCACTGCAGCCGGATCGACTAACAACCCGAGTGCAATAGAAGTTCAATCCGGGACGAATACATTTAACGGAAACAGAATAACAACTTACAACGATGACATATATGGTATATACTTTGCTAACGGCGCTGCAGATAATAACGATCTGAACAACAACGTTATACTAACGAACGGAAGCAACAGCTTCGGAATATATCTGCCATACTATAATGCGAACAATGATTTCGTAGGTAACAACGTAACAACTTCTGGACAATACGCTTACGGTGTTTTCTTAGATGATAATTCTGACAGCAACCAGTTCAACACAACAACAATAATAACATCTGGAGATTATGGCCATGGTATTTATGTTAATAACTCGGACAGTAATGAATTCTTCAGCAACACAATAATTATGAACGGAAGATTTAGTGATGGGTTACATGCGAGATTCGGGGCTGATTCAAACACAATACAGGGTAATAACATTACTACATACAATACTTCTTCGGGATCTAATGGCATTAACTTATATGCTTCAGGACTGGGTACGGGAATACAAGGAAATTCTATACTTGACAACGACATAACCACTTATGGGCCTTCTACTGATGGAATATATATAGGACGAACCAAAGGAAACGCTATTGAGAACAACAGAATAACCACTTTTGGAGTTCATAGTAATGCCATGTATATCGCAATCGCCGATCCGCACAATATATCTTATAACAATTTCACTCCAAATTCGGGAATTGGTGTGAGGGTGCAAGGTGTAAGTTCGTTATACTATAATCACAGTCTTCCAATTACAAATAATGTGCACGGGTTACCTCTGTTGTACAATACTTCTTTAGAAAACCAGATTATATTTGAAAATCAAGATTTATCTAGTACGTATGGGCAAATAACTTGTGCATCATGTACTAATGTATCGTACTCTAATTTAACTCTGGCCGGAGCAGGAATTGCTTTATTTAGTTCATCCTATTCTGACGTAAGCGACATAACAGGAACTGTGGTATCAAACGGATTATATCTATACGACTCGATTAATGTAACTTTGAATTCTTTGGATATTTCAATGACAGGCCAGAACGCTTATGGTGTGTATTTAGTAAGTTCGGATAATAATTCATTAATCAATACAAATGTTTTGGCTGACGGCGGTGCAATCAAATCATCTGCATCTGACGCAAATACTTTAACACTAAACAACTCTTATGGTCAGATATCTTGGACAAAAAATGACCTTACAACAGATCAAAACATATCTCCAAGCACTACGTTCCTTGAGAGCAACAACTTAGGCTTACTAGATCACGCAGGGTTAGCAAATTTAAACAGTTTTGCAACCATCCAAATAAGACAACTATCAAGCGGTTTATCTCCTTACTTGCTAAAGAATGGAGTAAGATGTGATAATACTTCTGCATGTAACATTTCTAGTTATGCGAATGGAGTTCTAACTGCAGAAGTTTCAAGCTTCAGTAATTATACAACCCAAAATGTCGTTGACTGCGGTATTGTTGCATCCGACTACACATTAAATCAAAGCATATCCTCTGCAGGAACTTGCTTGAATGTAACTGCGAGCGACATCACAATAGACTGCGCAGGTAATTCAATAACTTACGGTACTTCTTCTGGTGCGAACAAATATGGTGTCTATGTGGGGAACTACAACAACGTTACTATACGGAATTGCCAAATCACTGAATCCGATCAAGGTAACGAACCTACGCGTTATGCGGTATATTACAACGCAGCAGTATTACAGCTAAGTGGAACAATAACGAACAACACAATTTCTACAGTGTGGGGTGCTGGAATTTATTTATACGGACACGATTCTCTAAACATAAGTACTAATACCATAAGCTGTACTGGGAGCTGTGTCGGATTATATCTTAAATTTGGTTCAAATAACTCTGAAATTGCAGACAACTCTATAACTTCGACAAACTGGTATGGTGTTGAGATTGAAGGTAGCTCTGCAGGAAACACATTCAGAAATAACGATATCTCTGGTGGATCTAAAGCAATCTTTGATTTTACGGGCGGTCAAAACAATTTAGTTTATAGCAACGCATACGGTGAGATAACTTGGACAGACACGTCATTCCTTAACGAAATGGATATAGATGCAGATATCGGCTTAGGAACTAACCTATACATAGGAGAGAACATCGTAGCACTAAACACAACCGCATTTAGTGAATTAGGAATTAACTCAAGCGCAAACATAACAATGCGACAACTAGAACTAACAGACGTCTCAGCAATAAAAAGACTAGACAATTACAGTACGAGTGCAGCATACGTACAAGCGAACGGCGCAGACTGCTTAGGCGGCACATGTGTAAATCTAAGTTTTGATAATGCAACAAAAGTACTGGTATTCAACACAACGAGCTTCAGCAGCTTCTCAGCAGAAGGTTCTGCAACGCCAGACACAACAGATCCTGTGATAAATCTTATTGGTCCACTGAATGCAACACCTTATGAGAACTTAGATCATACTTTCTCATGTAATATTACTGACAATATCGGGGTAGAGAATTTAACTCTATACATCTGGAACGGTTCAAATTTAATCTACAACACAACAAACACAACTATAACAGGCACGCAAAACGAATCATCATTCCCTTACACATTACCAACTGCAATAAACTACACTTGGAACTGCTTAGGATTTGATAATTCAACTAACGGCGACTGGAGCCAACAAGGAAATTATACTTTAGAAATAGTTGAAATAACTGCAATAGATGCTCCTACTGCGTTATCCATCACAAACATAAACGATTCGGCATTGTACTTGAATTGGACTAACGTTACTGATGCAGATAGCTACACTGTGTACTACAGTACAAATGTAAGTCAAATATTAAACTTAAACACTAGCAACTTAGGTGACGCGGTAACAAATGTAACTGGAATATCAATACTAAATTGGACTGACACAAGTTCAGGTTCTGTAACTGAGAGATATTATAGAGTTGCTGCAATTAGATTAAGTAATGATAATGTAACAAATTCGACAGTTGGTAAATATGACATAGAGGTAGTTGAGGCGACGGGAATACCAGGAAGTGATGTGGATTTGAACCTAATATCTATTCCTCTAATTCCTAACGATTATAGCATAAATACGATAATCAATCAGTCATCTAATAGTGACTTGATATATAGATACAACACAGATACGCAAAACTATCAAAGTACTCAGTTTTTTGCTGGCTTTGGCTGGTTTGGGGACTTTGATGAATTCGAGCCTGGCGTTGGATATGCCTTTAAACCTGTAGCTGCCTCTTACAACTTTACAGTACTAGGTACGGTTCCTGCGGGGAATTTAACCGTAACAGTTAAAAACGCAACCGGTATTCCAGGTAGTGGAATTGATTTGAATCTTATAGGTTGGCACAGTCCAATAGCTAAGTGCGACTTGGGGTCGTTTATAACAGGTGCATCGGATAACGACATAATATATCGTTACAATACTCAAACTCAAAACTATCAAAGCACCCAGTACTTCGAAGGATTTGGTTGGTTTGGTGATTTTGATTGCTTAGAATCTGGGGTGGCTTACGAATTCAAACCAGTTTCGAGTGATTATGATTATAGTTATGAAAGAACATGAAAGAGGTGAAGTAGTATTACAAGAAAAATATTGACCGCGATTTTACTTTTAGTTATTATGTCTTATGGAGTTTATGCAGCAGCATGTACAATTCAAGGAGAAATTAAAGATTCTTCCGGAACTGAAGTTGCACTTGGAACTGCGGTTAATTGTTCTCTTTTTAGAAATAACGGTAATAATGAAAATTATACTACTACGACGGGAGCGGGGTTTCCTCCAGTTCTTGCATACTATCACCAATATAAGTGTTCTATGAATTGTGATGTGATTGGCAGCGATACTGTTACTGTTGCAGGATACAACTCTACTCACGTTGGTGAAAATTCTACAACCATGTCAGCATCTTCTACTTCTATGAATGTGACTGTTGACGATCGTCCCGTGCCGGACACCGCACCAACGTCAACACCATCATTACCTACAGATGCACAAAATTACAATACATATACTCAACCTTACAATGTGACATTTGAATGTAACGCAACTGATACGCATCAATTGGCAAGCATTAAATTATATTTAACAGATGAAACAAATTCTAGTTTTGCACTAAATCAAACATATTCTGCCTCGGGCACATCTAATTCAACTACCTGGACTATAGAATTACTTGGTGGGGATTATACTTGGAACTGTCTTGCAACAGACAATGCATCACAAACAGATTGGGGAACAAACAGAACACTATCTGTTAACTACACCGCTCCAACTTACAATGTTAATGTTACAAAAACGCTTTTATCTGCAGATCCTCACGCAGTTGGAGATATCGTACAATTTAGAATAGATGTTGAAAATAATGGTTCATTTAACATAACTGACTTATATGTTTTAGATATGTTTAGTGCATCTGAATTGGCGTACAATGCAACTAATTATTCTAATGGACTCACAATAATTTCAGGTGAAGTTGAGTGGGATTTAGAACTAAATGTTGGCGAAACTTTGAGCATATTAATCAACTTCACAGCATTAGATGAAGTAAACACGACTAACGTTGCGTCAGTAATAAATGATAGCGACTATGACTTTGGAAATGCTACCGCTGTTGCGGAGCTAGAACTTCCTGTTTATGAAGCAAATGTCACAAAGACGCTAGAATCTTCAGGCCCTCATTTGGTTGGGACAACTGCACAGTTCTTGATTAATGCAACGAACATAGGAGATTACGCAATCTCTGGATTTACTTTGTATGACGATTATGACCATACTTATTTAGACTACACTGCAGCAAACGACACTTCTGGAATAACAGTAACACAAGCATCTGGAGAGATAGAGTGGACTCTTAGTTTAGCAGTAAACGAGTCTAGATTGATTTTAGTTAACTTTACTACACTACAAGTAGGAACCACTTTCAACGAGATACATGTAGAAAACTCGAGTGAAGATGAATTTGCTTACGACAATGTAAGTGTCAATATCCCTGCAAACGTAGATCCGACAAACAACGTCAGTACGATTGGATATCTAAATGTTTTAGAAGATAGCTTCAATAATTCGATTAACTTAAGCTTATACACTAGCGATACGGAAGATGCAATTGCAGATTTAAACTGGAGTTGTTCATCTAATGAATCTTATGTAACTGCTTCTGCAAGCAACACAACAAAATTCCTTAATGTTAGTGCATCGAGTAACTTTTATGGTTATGCGAATATTACTTGTATAGTATATGATACTAACTCTGGAAGCGCTACAGATAGCTTCTTAGCTAATGTATCTAACGTAAACGATCAACCATTCATACCTGATATTTCTAACAATGATACTGCAATAACTAGAGGACAACAAGTCCAAGCGAGATGTTATGCTGAAGATGTCGATAACGACAATTCTGGACTAATTGTTAACATATCTTATAGACTTGAGACGGGTAGTTGGGTATACGTGCCTGGAGCTACATATTCTTCAGGAGATGACTGGTGGTATGTTAACATAACTGCGGGTACATCTGATGCTTGGATATCAACAGTAGATATTGCTTGTAATGTTAGTGATGGATCGTTAGTCAATTGGTTCTCTGAGCTGGATAATATAACTGTGACTAATAATGCGCCAGTGTTAGATAGTTTATCTGGATTAAGTCCATATAGCATGGATGAAGATTCAACAAATGCATCCACTAACTTGTCTGCTTATGCAGTAGATGTGGAAGACGCAGATGCGGCTTTAAACTATACCTGTACTGATAATGAAACAGACTTTACTGTCTCCGTTGATAATTCCTCTAAACTAATTAATTTAACAGCATCTAACAACTTTTATGGTTCTGTTCTAGTTAACTGTACGCTTTACGATACAGATGGTGCGACAGACATACAAACATTCACCGTTGCTGTTTCAAACGTAAACGATGCACCAACGGTTGATCTGAGCAGCTTAGATAATTTTGCTTTAGCCGAAGATACTACGAATAGCTCAATTGATGTGAGCGCAACAGTAACTGATATTGATACTTCGTCCTTTACTTGGACTTGTACTAGCAACAACACAGGAAATCTTTCTGTATCTGTAGCATCCACTACAATGACCATCTCAGCCTCAAACAACTTTACAGGATATATTAATGTAAGTTGTAACGTTTCAGATGGCGAATACATTGCAAATGATACATTTATAGTTAATGTGACTGCAGTAAATGATGCTCCGGTAATATCTAGTGTTGCGATTTCACCTGCAACTGCGTATACTAACTCAACTTTAAACTGTACTGGAACTTACTCTGACGTTGAACTAGACGCTGAATCTGGAAGTACATTTAAGTGGTTTAAAGGCGGAACTCAGATATCTGGTCAAACAACTCAAACTCTTGCAAGTACGTTCTTCAATAAAACACACACTATGATTTGTGAGTATACCCCTAACGATGGAACTACTGCGGGAGATGCTGTGAATTCCTCTGGTGTTGTAATATCTAACTTGGCGCCTTACATTAATCATACAGTAACTAACCATGAAACAAACGAGAATGAAAGTTTCTCATATGATTTCAATTGTACTGATGTTGATGAGGATAGCATAACGTACGCTCTAAATGACACATCTGTCTTCACAATCAATTCTTCAACTGGTGTTGTATCTGGAACTCCCACCTTCAACCAGGAAGGAGAATACTACTATAACATAACTTGTACCGATGGGGCTGCAACAGCATCCACACTATGGAACGTTAATGTAACTGACGTGCCTATACTATCTTTCTCAGTTAGCAAAACATTAGTAACATCCGCTGTGGCTTTACCTGAGGCAATAGTGTCTTTCAACATAACAATAAGTCACGTACAAGATGGAAATTTAACTAATGTAACTGTAAATGATACTTACGATACAGGATACTTGAGCTATAATGCCTCTTCAATAATACCCGCTAGTGCGGTTGATGATGGTAATATAGAATTTGGAGATATTACTTCTCAGCTAGGGAATGTTACAGAAAATGGGGAAATATCATTCATTGTGAACTTCACAGCTTTAAGTAATTTGACTACTCAAACAAACAACACAGCCAGTGTTTATGTGTTATCTACAACGGGATTAAACGCAACAACTAGCGACATTGCTTCTGTTGGAATTCAAAATGCATCCATTAGTGTAACTAAATCTGCTTCGCCTTCTTCAGGTGCTGTTGGAGACGGAACACAATTTACAATTAACGTAACTAGCGTTGGCGCATTAAATCTAACTAATGTTACATTAACTGATTACTTACCAGATGGACTAACTTACGTAACATCAAATACAACACCAGATAGTTCTGCTGGAGGTGTAATTGTTTGGACTTTAGGTAACTTCACATCAGGACAAACACAACTAATCACAGTAAACGCTACAATAGATGCTGATGCAAGATCTGTTTGCGCAGGATTTAGTTGTACTAACACAGCAAATGTAACTTCATTAATGGAAGGAACATCTACTGAGATTCCTGATACTGGAACTGCTGCTGTTGCAATAACTAACACAGCACCTTCTGTTTTGAGTGTTGCAATTTCACCAACAACTGCTTACACTAATACAACTCTAAATTGTACTGGAACATTCAACGATACAGACACTGGCGACTCAGAATCTGGAAGCAGTTGGAGATGGTATAATCAAACAGGACTAATCACTGGGGTAACCAGTCAAACAATTGCAGGAAACAACTTTTCAAAAGGTGACACAATAATTTGTGAATATACTCCAAGCGATAGTTATGATAATGGAACTGCAGCCAACTCAAGTGGAATTACAATATCTAACTTAGCTCCGACTCTTGATCATGACTTATCTGCTCTTACTGTAAATCAAAATGAAACGACAACTTATGATATAAACTGTTCAGATCTTGATGAGGATGACAGCGTTGACACTTTAACTTATTCGCTAGATGATACAACTTACTTTAACATAAATGCATCTACAGGGTTGGTCAACTGGACAACGAATTTATCTCACAGAGGATTATATCAGTTTGTGGTAACTTGTAGTGATGGAACTGCGAGTGCGACAGACACACTAAATATTACAGTAACTGATGTATTTGCTCCAACGGTAACAATTACGTCACCAAGTGGATCTTACACGGATAGTTATAATATGGATTTGAATGTTACAACATCTGAGATCACAACTTGTAATTATTCCATTGATGGTGCGAGCTTCACAGCATTTGGTACTAATGCAACATCACATTATACAACATTTAGTGTAGTAACAAACGGCGCACACAACGTAACTGTGAACTGTACAGATCAGGCAGGGTTAACTGCGCAAGAGAATGTATCCTTTACAATAAATGATACGACTGCACCAAATGTGACTGCGACGGGACCATCTGGAACAAAGTCATCTAGATCTCAAACACTGACTGTAACAACGGATGAGACTGCGTTATGTAGATATTCTACGACAGATTTGGCATACGCCAATATGACGAATAATTTTACAACTACTAATTCAACAACACACACACAAAGTCTGACTAGTTTGTCAAACGGTGCTAAAACATACTACGTACGGTGTGCTGACTTGCTAAACAACACAATGAACGCTTCTGAGACTATTACTTTTACTATCTCTGTAACTACAACAACTACCACAACGGGTGGTGGTGGCGGTGGCAGCAGCAGCCGAGTTATTGTTGGCTACGGTGAGGATGGTGCTGACGTAGGAGGATTCGCAGTTAGCTTTGAAGATGATGTTGGGGAGATAGCTAAAGGGAGAAAAGGCGAAATATACACATTCCAATATGGTTCAAAATCATATGAGTTGAGCATTGACAGCGTATACCTTGATTCTGTTAAGGTGACTATCGCAGGTGTGCAGTCACAAATATACAAAGACGCACCAATAGACTTTGATGTTAATGGAGATGGCGAGAATGACTTTACTGTCTTGTTAAAGAATATAGTGATGAACTATGCTCAGATCAAGATGTTTAAGTTACAAGCAGCACCTCCTGAAGAACCAACAGTAGATGCGGAACCAACAACTGAAGACGTAACAACCACTCCTTCAGATGGTGCGACAACACAACAGGAAGAGAAAACTCCTGAAGAAATCATTGCTGAAGCTGAAGAAGAGGGTGGAAACGCAATACTCTGGGTATTCGCGGCAATAGTGTTACTAGTTGTTGCTGGTGTGTTAATCTACTTAGGGTTTGGAAAAGGAGGATTAGGGGGAAGCTCATCAAAACCTCCGACTCAACCTTCAAAACCAGGCCAACCTGACATGTTACAACAAATGAAAAGTGAGTTTAACAGGGATGCCGCGGTTGTTCAACAAACTGTAGCAAAAGAAACAGATACTGCTTGGCACGCTTTCAAAGACGTTGTTATACGTCCAATCAAAGGCATGTTCAAGAAAGCAACGACACCAAAAAACAACTTCAAAGCTAGAATGAAACCTGGCAATTTTCCTTAATTCTTTTTTTCTTTATATAAGAAAGCTTTATAAGCTGTAGCTCTCTTAAATTACTATAATTAAAGGGGTGGCCTTCTGTGAAGACTATTCCACAAAAGAGGTAGATTGATTGTACACTAATTCAAGTGGAGTATCTTCTCTACCAAGAGGGGTATTTTTATTAGATTCTTCTAGATTTATCTTTTTTCGAGGTGATGATTTGTGAACACCTCTAGACTGTTTCTAGCGATCTTTGTAGTCTACTTTCTTCTAATTCAACCTTTGGCTGCAACTTCGCAAATTAATCCCTCATACTCTTTTAATTTGCCTGTAGATGATACTACGTTAGATGATTGTCTTACTAATGATGACTGCGATGAAAGTTATCACTGTTCTAATGAAAGTCTTTGTGCAGAATGTAGTCTTTGGGAGGATGATGACATCTGTTGTAATGGTGAACGAGGCGGTGATTGTGGATTGGAAGAAGAAACAAATTGCCAAGATGGAACTGATAATGACGATGATTACTTTGTTGACTGTGAAGATGCTGATTGTATATTGAATGAGGAATGTCGTTGTAGTGCTAGAGATGATTGTTGGGATAATACTTACTGCTTTGACGGTTTATGTATTCCTTGTGATAAGAATGAAGATGATTGGGTTTGTTGCCAAGGGGAAGATCTAAAGAGCGCAGATTGCCAATCCGAAGATAATGTTGAGAGAATCTGTGATGATTTAAGAGATAATGATTTTGACGGCAACAAAGACTGCGAAGATTCTGATTGCAAAGATAATTGGCAATGCTTTTCATATAGCACAAACGAAATTTATACAATATCCTCTTCAGAGCCTGCCAGTAGTTTTTTTGATGACTTTAATTTGGGAATAAATTCTTCTTTTTACATAATCTCGAATGGAACTGATCTAACTATTAATTCTTATAACGGAATGGTGTTGGTAAACGGTAGCTTTGATCACGAGCTTGAATTATATCCTTATGTTGATATTAAAACAATAAGCAACATCTCTGACGGAGATTTTCTTGCTACAGTTGATATTAACATAACTGACACAGGTGGTTCATTAGTTAGTGCGGAATTATATGGAGGTTTTGTATTGTCAAACACTTCAGGTCAATATGTCACATGTGAAATAGATTTAAACACCACTCACTATCGTCTACTTATATACAACGATTCTTATGGTGAGGCTGCAGATAAAGCTTTGTTAACAAACGGCACCGGCTTGCTCAGTATGGGATATAACAGTGAAACAAACAACATTACTTGCGAGTTTGGAGGTGAGTCTATATCTGCATACTATCCATATATTGCAAATGAAGATCACGGTCTAGTTATAACTGGAGGGTTATCGGCAATTGGTACACCTGATAACATTGGTGGAGATGTAAACATAACTTTTGATAATCTTAATTACACTCTTATTCCACTAGAATGTGGTGCGAATCTAGCCAGTTCAACAACTCTAGATTCTGATCTTTTAGGGTGTGGTAGTTACGCAATAAATATTTCATCAGATAACGTTACCTTGGATTGTAACGGCTACACAATACAGGGAGATGGTTCCTACGGAATATATGTTGATGCAAATAACTTCACACTACAAAATTGTAATATATCCTTTAACGGAACGAGCAGCAACTATGCTATATATTATACATACGACAACAAGAGCAACAGTAACTTATTCAACAACACAATTTACGCGGGAAATAATACTGCGATATGGGTGCATAACAGGCTTTTCAATCTTACAATTACGGATAATCACATCGAAGCTGCGGACTTCAACGTGCTTATGATTAGCAGCACATCAAGCGGTGTTGTACTGACAAATAATACAATTCTAGGACAAGGTTGGATAGTGAGCTTTGGTGCTTCTAATGGTGTAGTTACCAACAACGTGATGAATGCCTCCAATGGATGGTATGCCTTTTCGTTAATTGGGGACAATAATACTGTTGCCAACAATAACATCTCAGCTACTGGTCAAAAAACATTCTATTTAGAAGGGAGCAACAATACTGTTTACGATAACAGAGTGCAAGCTAACGGGCCAGCACTATTCTCTCAATCCGCCGACCCAGATCAAAATACTTTCCTTAACAACAGATTTGCTACATCACTAAATATAGGGTACTTAGTTTCATTGTATAGTTTCTCTCATTCTAATGTTCTAGTTTACAACAATTCATTTGGAGAGATACGATGGTCTGGAGAAGGTCTCTCTTTAGATACAAGTGATGCAGCCACGCTTGACCACGGAGAAGGATTAAATATTTCTCAAAACTTTATTAGCTTTGATTCTGATACATTCACTGAAGTATATGATCAAATAGCTACAATATCTTTTTACAACTTAAGCTACAATGAAACACCAGTTTTACTTAAAGATGGGGCAAGGTGTGATCATACGGACTCTTGCAACATAAGCTATAACAATGTTACAGGGATACTTTACGCCAACGTAAGCGAGTTCAGCAACTACACGACAACAGCAGATGTGCCTTGTGGAATTATAAACTCTAACTTCAATTTGAGCTATGATCTCACCTCAAGTGAAACTTGTTTCACAATAAACTCATCCAACGTAGTGCTAGACTGCGCAGGATACACAATCACTGGTAACGGCTCAGGCTACGGGGTTAACATCACTAATGTAGATAACGTTACCATTGAAAATTGTATTGTTAACAACTTTAGTCGTGGAATTAGCAAAGATGGTTATGATCTTAATACCTATTACACTTTTCAGAACAACACAATAAACACATATGGTGAGTCTGGATATGGGCTTTATTTAATAGTTTCACAGAATTCTACAATCTTCAATAACACAATAACTACTAGTGGATATCAAGGAAGTGCACTGTATTTCAATCCTGGAATTAATTACAGTAACGTAAGTCAGAACACATTAACAACTTACGCTAATTGGAGTTACGGAATATTCCCTGCACTCTCTTACAACAACGTCATAGATAGCAACACCATAGTTACCTATGGGAACACCTCTGATGGAATGGATGCTCCTAGCTCATATGGTAACACAATTAGCAACAACAACATAACAATCTACGGAGAAGCAGGAGGTATAGATATAGTATACAATTCTTCCCACAACACCATTAGCAACAACGTTATAACACATTCTGGAGATGATAGTGCTGCTCTGGAATTGTGTGAATACGCGACTAACAACACGCTCTCGAACAACATAGTTCAAATAACAGGCACCGATAGCGCGGGAATAGATATTTGTGATTATGCTTACAACAATACAATAATAAACGGAATATTAAATGCAACACTCTTTTCAGATGTAATATTAGAAAATGGTGGGAACAACAACGTGTTCCTCAACGTATCATTCAACAAGAGCGATGTTGGTTTTGAAGGTACTTCAGGATCAATAATTGTAAGGTGGTATGTACAGGTGAATGTAACCGACGAACTAAGTTCTCCCATCTCATCTGTAAACGTCTCAGGATACAATGTCACTAGTCAGGTTGAAGATTCCGCTTTAACGGATGCAAACGGGCAAGCCACTTTAACTCTCACAGAATTCACTCAAAACTCCTCCCACACAACATACGCGACGCCACATAGCGTGATCGCTTCACTTCAAGGATATGCTGACGATTCGTCTTCAGTAAATCTCACTCAAACAGAGTCAACTACTGTTCAACTAACTTTAACCAACGACTGTGCGGTCTTGAACGGAGATTACACTTTAGTAAGAGACATAACAACTTCAGGAACCTGCTTCCACATAAACGCTTCTGACATAACTATTGATGGTGCTGGCTATTCGCTAACAGGAGACGGCACTGGCTATGGGATAAACAACTCTGGACAGTTTGACAATCTAATAATCAGAAACTTTGGAAACATTTCAAACTTCAAGTTTCCGATTTACACATATTTCATGACTGACTCAGTCATTTATAACAATACCATTGACATACCAGCCATAGGTGGAGGTTCAGGAGTATACTTAAAATATTCAGACAACAACAATATCTCTCTGAACAATATAACAACCCAAAGTTCTAGCACAGGGATAGAAGGTCCTGGAGCAGATAACAACGACATCTTTTATAATACAATCTCAACAACTGGGGGCACAGGTTATGGAATTCAATTCTACACAAGCTCTAGCTCAAATACATTATTTGGCAATACAATCTCATCATCGGGAGTGGGCACGGACGCGGTAAGAATATCTGGAGGAAGTAGCTATAACATCTCAAACAACACTCTATTCTCTCTTAACTCTACAAGCATGGGACTCTACTTAAGCGCTAGCCATTCATTTGTCATCTCAAACACCATTAACACCACAGGCAACTCTGCGGATGGAATCAATTTAGTCGGAGTAACAAATATGACTCTTACCTCAAATACAATCTACACAACAGGTGAAGGCAGTGGAGGGTATGGTATAGATTTAGCAACAGTATCTGATTCTCACATCGCCGAAAACAATATTACAACAACAGGGGACAACTTTGGTGCAATAACCTTCTCTAATTCAAATAGCAACGTCGTTGAATTAAATACTGCCACCACATACGGATCTGAAAGCGACTCCTTATTATTAGTAAACGCAGATCATAACATTGTTTCAGAAAATATTATTACGACATACGGTTATGATGCAAATGGCGTCTATATATCATCAGGATCTACAAATTGCACTTTGATTTCGAATACTATAAACACCCAAAGTCAATATGGGCGAGGCATTCAGATGGCTTCAACTCCAGATTATCCTTCTATGACGTTTTTCAACAACAACATCACTACTGAAGGATATCTCGCAGAAGGAATGTGGCTATATTATGCTCATTACGCTAATGTGACATCAAACAGAATAACAACTAATGGGAATTCTAGTATTGTGTTAAGATATAGTTTATCTAATCACACCTCAAGCCAAAATAACATATTAATATCCAATGGAAACTCAAGTCATTGCTTGACGCATTCAACCTCTTTTAATTCTACTGCGAGTAACAACATAATAAACACAACAGGAAATTCTAGTCACGGAACTTGGAGTTCAAACATAGAGAGCACTAACATATCGTACAACAACATAACGACAGAATCGGCACTAGCCAGAGGCATAATGCACGATAACTCTAACGACAACTGGTTTACAAACAACATAATAGTTACGAATGGAGATGATGCAATAGGTATTACTAATTCAAATTGTGAACGAGACACGATATCTTACAATACAGTTACGACTCAAGGAAACGACGCCGATGGTATTTATTTTGTGGGATCTCCAAACACAACTGCCAACAACAATAATATATCTATTACTGGAGAATCGGGTAACGCTATGTTGATTGTAACTTCACAAAGAGCAAACCTTTCCAATAATACTGCGAGTGTTGAAAGAGACTCTGTGTTTGATGTGTACTTGATAACTTCAAACAATTCTCAAGTTATTGGGAATTACTTTATATCGGATGGTAATAATAGTCACCCAATTGTACTTGAGCGAACGCATCACAGTCTTATTAGCGATAATGAAATAATAACGTATAACCTTTCTTCAGGTATTTACTTGGCGAATCTTTCATCTCTCAACAACATAACATCTAATAATATTACCACGTACGGAGATCAAGGACACGGGATATATAGCAATTATAACGCTTCTCAGAATAGAATAGAAAATAATTATGTTGATGTAAGTGGAAACGCCACAACAGGCATTACATTGCTTGGTTTTTCTAATAATTATACAATCGCCAACAACACTTTAAGCTATTCGGGTAATGAAGTATTTCAAGGCATTTACATTAACGCATCAGATAATAATATTATTTTGTCTAATCTCGCGGATTATCAACCCGGGACAGGCAAATGGGCATTTTATATTTATGATGTCGAAAATACATTAGTGAATGGACTAGTTATGCCGGAAAGTGTGAACATAACAACCAACTATCTAAAAAGGGTGGCTGTAGACATTGAGTCCTCTCCTGAGTCGCATTCAAGTGAGCTACGAAACCTTTCCACCTTCTTACAAATTCTCGGTGTAACAGACGAAGCATACATAGATTTCAATTTGAGTTATGATGGGGTTGATATTACAAGCATTGATGAATCCTCACTTAGAATTTATTGGTATAATGGTACTGATTGGGCGGTCTTACCAAATTCAAGCATTGATGTGGAGAATAATGTTATTTCATCAGGGAATATTTCTTTGTCTTCTTTAGAAGTTTTTGCCCCTTTAGGTCAATCTAGCTCAATGTGTCAAACACTCAACTCTGATCTCCTACTAGATATTAATCTCGATACAAATGGGAGTTGTTTTACAATAAATTCCTCGAATATAGTCATCAACGGAAATGGTTACACGATCACAGGTGATGGATCGGGATATGGTATAAACAACTCGGCAGGCTTCGATAATATCACAATAATAAACTTTACTGGAATCAATAATTTCTCAAATGGCATATACGCAGAAGGCATGCAAAATTCTACAATATATAACAATACCATACAAAGCGCAAATGGTAACAATGCGCATGCGATTCGTTTAGGGGACTCATCTAGTTTCAATAATATATCTTCAAACACAATTAGTTTAAACGGAAACACTGCACATGGAGTCTATTTAACTGGTTCTTCTGATTCTGCTTATATATCTAGTAATACGATAACTGATACATCCGTAAATAACGAAGCAATCTATATCGTGGCTTCAGATAATGCAATTATAGAACATAATACGATAACTCTATCGGGTGGTAGGGCTATTGAGTTGAATGGGGCCGTAACTAACAATACAATAACTAACAACAACATTGAAGTATCTTCTGGAGGATATGGTATTATACTTTTATCAGGTCCTTACAATAACATGGTTTCGTATAACAATGTTACTGGTAGTTTAGTATCTCACTCGATATATCTGGTTAACGGAGATGATAATACCATCTATCATAACATTGTTGATGTGGCCTCAACCGGAGAACCTGTTATGTATCTTAATGTAGGATCTGAGAATAACAACATATCAACGAATATAATAACAACATCTGATGTGGGCTCTCATGGAATACGAGTTGAGAACTCTGACAATAACCTATTTGAGTACAATAATGTAACTGCAACACAAACAAGTGGTTATGGTTTTAGACTGAATAATGCAGACAATAACACAATATTTGCAAATAATATCAACGGAACAAGTACTTCAACAAACGGGATAGATATTTCTAACAGTACCAACAACAAATTATATTCTAACTTCATCAATACTTTGTATTATGGTGCGGAAGGGATATATTTGGACGATGGGACAAATAATACTAACATTTCTATGAATCAAATAGTAACTGAAGGAGAAGATGCGTATGGGATTTACATATATCGTGATTCTTCAAACAATTATTTCAACAGTAATAATATTACTGTATTGACATCTATTGGGGTTATGGTGCGAGTAGATTCGGATGATAATGAATTCCATTCTGATACTGTCAACGTAGTTAACAACGCAAGTTTCTACATATATCAGAACGCCGCGGGAACGACACTCGACGATGTGATAATAAATAATGGCCCGAACATCTCTAGTAGTTCAATGGATAACATATCGATCGGCGGGGTGGTTGCGATTCCGCCAGATGTTGATAATCTAAGCAACATGTCAGACTATCTAACTATAAATAGTCAAGGAGATGGCGCGCATATTGATCTCAACTTAAGTTATACAACAGTCGATGTTACTAATGTATCTGAGAGCAGCATACGCTTATATGAGTATAACGGATCAAACTGGACTTTGGTATCTACTTCTGGAGTTGATACATTAAACAATGTTGTTTATTCAGGAGAAATAATTAATTTTTCCATCTTTGCTCCTTTTGGAACATCTGGTGCATTTAATCCGACGATTAATAACATAGAATGTAGTGTTGATAATGGCACCAACTGGTCAACATGTTCCTCTGTTACGTATGGGGGGGAAATAACCAATCTATCTATTAATTGCACAGATCCTAACGGCGATGTTTCCTATGCGAGTTTTAGAGTTTATAACGAATATGATGATAACAATGTACTGAACCAAACAAACTCTACGCAGTCCTTAGGAGATCGTTGGATTATTAACACAAACTTCTCATTTCAAGATTCAGGAAATATGTTGATTGAGACAATATGCACAGACTTACAAAACAACACAGATGACTATAACACAACTTGGTTTGTAGATTGGGGCACTTTACAACCATATTACGTGAATTCTACTGGTGATCTAGTGTATTCGCTAGATGGCTTCAATGTTACTCGATCCGAATTTTTCAATATGACAACAGGCGTACTCTGTGTTGGAGGAGAATGTCCTAATGTAACTGCTGCCCTAGATCCAATGCCCGTCGTAAAGAAGATTAAGGCAAAAGTTGCAGGTCGCAGTTTGAGAAAAGCAGAGAATTTACCAAAACGATTCAGAGAGAACAAAAAAGAGCGTAAACCAGGCCAAATAAAAATAATACACTTCAAGTCTATTATTCAAGATGAATGGAAAGAAGAACTAACTAGTCTTGGTGTAGTTCTCTATAATTATCGTCCTGAAAACTCCTTTGTTGCAAGAATAACAGACATAGGTTCTGTTACATCTTTACCTTATGTTGAATCCATTGGTGATTTACCCAAGGAACGTAAGATTGTTGGTGCGGAAAGAAAGAAAGCCAGAAGGCAAAGTTACAAAGCATCTGTTAACAAACGAACCCGATTTTCTTTGGGGATATTTGATGAAGGGGATAGAGATGATGTGATTACTAATCTGAATAATAATTCAATAGAGATCTTAACAGTTACTGATGATAAGATCACATTCATTGCAAGCACACAAGAAGTAGACTCAATTGTATCTTTACCTGAAGTTGAATATGTTGAAGACGTGATTCAATATACCATAAAGAATGATTTAGCTACTGACACTATGGAAATTGACCAGGTAGGTTGGTTAGCTTATGGTTTGTCCGGAAATAACATGACTGTCGCAGTTGCTGATTCTGGATTAGATACGGGTGTAGATAACTTCTCGGTTGATGATGATATTCACAGGGATTTTGATAATCGGGCGACTATTTATAATTGGAATTGCACAGTTTACGGTGAGAGTTGTACTGATCCTGATGATAAGAACGGGCATGGAACTCATGTGACTGGTTCGGTTGCGGGAGATGGTAACAGATCGACTAACCAATATAGAGGGTCTGCATATGAGTCAAACATAATCTTTCAAGCCATAGGTGATGACGATGGATCGAGAAGTGTATATCCTCCTCCTACTTTGGCTGAATTATTCTCGCAAGCATACAACGCTGGTGCGAGAATACATACAAATAGTTGGGGCGGCGGCGGTAATGGCTATTACTACAGCGATTGTACTGCGGTTGATGCGTTTTTGTATGATTATCCTGAATTATTAATCCTTTTTGCAGCAGGCAATGAAGGATCTGGAACTAATACTATTGACGCACCTGGAACTTCAAAAAATACGTTGACTGTTGGTGCCTCATACAATTCAAGATCGGGAAATATAGATACTATTGCTAGTTTTAGTTCAAGAGGACAAACAGATGATGGTAGAGTTAAACCAGACGTGGTCGCACCTGGGACTGCAATATATTCAACTAAATCTAGTCAAATTGATTCCGCAACACCGGCATGTAATACTGGAGGACTGGGGGGATCATACTATTCATCATGTCAAGGAACTAGTATGGCGACACCTTTAGTTGCAGGTATGGCTACTCTAACTAGAGAATATTTTCAAGAATGGCAAGACGAAACAAATGTTTCGGGAGTTTTAGTTAAGGCGGCAATAATCAGTGGTGCAGATGAAACAAGTTACGGCTTTCCAAGCACTGCGACAGGGTGGGGCAGAGTGAATCTAACAAGAACCATTAATCCGCCACCTCCTGCAGGTTTTGACTACATAGATAACAAAACTGGTTTAACAACAGGAAATACTGCATCTTACACTTTTGATGTAACTGACACTTCGGTTCCTGTAAAAGTAACATTAGTCTGGATGGACTATGAAGCATCCGCTGGCGCCGATCCTACACTAATCAATGATTTAAATCTGTTAGTACAAACACCAAACGCCAGTTTATACAGAGGAAATGATTTCGATGCAACGCCTGATGATGAAAATGATTCCATAAACAACGTTGAGATTGTAAGAATTAGCGATCCAGAAACAGGAACGTTCACAGTTAACATAACAGGGTACAACATTCCTCAAGGACCTCAACCTTATGCATTAATTTTCTATGGCGGAATAAGGCTGGCCGCATCAGATAAATTTGATGACGTATTATCGACTGATTTAGAATCTCTAAACAATACAGCGATACAAAACGTAACCAATTTAACAATTGGAATTGCAAACAAAGGTCAAATAAATTATGGTTTGCAAGGAGTTAATGTCTCTGGGGCCGATTTGAATAAATACATAACAATAGATGATAACTTAATTAGTTTAGATGCGGACAACCTACCACTGCTAAATACGTCTGCAAGGCTAAGTATTTTTGATCTATCTTATTCTTGGACGCCGCTAATATACAAAGACGGCTCAGTATGTTCAGATTGTAGTGACATAACTTACACTAATGGGAACTTATCATTTAATGTGACTGGATTCAGCAACTATACGACAAGTGTTAGTGCACAACTTGCTATTAATGACGACACTGATGATGGAATTACTGCTTATCCTAATCAAGAAATATATTTCTATGCGAACTACACCAATATAACTGACAACTCTCCAATAAATAACTCGGTTGGACAATGTACTATTACTTTTGAGAGTTCTCCTACTCACACCATGACATATAATGCTGCAACAGGAGAATATGAATATAGTAGAACCTTTTCTTCAAATACTACATATACTTACATTATCTCATGTAACGGTACTGATTACGAACCACTAAGTTTGTCAGATGACATAATTGTTCAAAACAGCAGCGAGTCTAAAGGATTAATATCAACAACGGAAGGCGCAACTCCATTCTGGACAAATGCATCAAGTAATCCTGCCAACTCTTCAGAATATTCTTGTTTATTGAATATGCGGGGAGGAGAAACTTGTAATCAAACCTGGTATGTGACGCCCACGGGAAATGTAGGCACAACCTGGAACTTCTTTTCAATATACGAATCAACAGTTAATTCAAGTTATGTGATTTCTAATACTTCGAACACAGTTAATGTTACAATTACTTTGGGATCATCTGTTGAAGCACCTACTGCGTTATTCATCACAAACATAAACGATTCGGCATTGTACTTGAATTGGACAAATGTTGTAGATGCAGATAGTTACACGGTTTATTACAGTACAAATGTAACACAAATACTAAACCTGAACATTAGCAATTTAGGTGCTGCTGTAACAAACGTAACTGGAATACCGATACTTAACTGGACTGACACAAGTTCCGGATCTGTAACAGAAAGATATTATAGAGTTGCCGCAATTAGGTCGGGTGATGGTAATTTAACAACTGATACGATTGGTAAGTACGACATAGAAGTTGTTGAGGCGACAGGAATACCTGGAAGCGGCGTAGATCTTAACTTGATATCCGTTCCTTTAATACCTAACAATTATAGCATAAATGCGATACTTAATCAATCATCCGACAATGACTTGATTTACAGATACAATACGGACACCCAGAATTACCAAAGCACGCAATTTTTTGAAGGATTTGGTTGGTTTGGTGATTTTGACGAATTTGAACCTGGGGTGGGTTATGCTTTCAAACCAGTTGCAGCTTCTTATAATTTCACAGTACTAGGAATTGTGCCTTCGAGCAATCTAACTGTGGCTATCAAAAACGCAACAGGGGTGCCGGGCAGCGGAATAGATTTAAATTTAATCGGCTGGCACAGCCCTCAAACCGTGTGCAATATAAGTGCCATAATTGATAACGCATCTAATAGTGATATAATTTATCGCTACAATACGCAAAGCCAAAACTACCAAAGCACGCAATTCTTCGACGGGTTTGGTTGGTTTGGTGATTTTGACTGTTTTGAGCCCGGAGTTGCATATGAATTTAAACCAGTAACGAGAAGTTATAATCTCAGCTACGGCCTTTCCTAGTCACTTAAACAGCAAACAACCATAACCAACACAGCAAGAATAATCTCCACTAACATCTCCTGAAGTATAATACTTTAACAGCGAAGAATTCTTATCTTTCAATAAAGAAACTAAAACAGGAATATTATTTCGACCACAAATTGTGGCTTCCTTCTCCGAAACATAGAAGTTAAAACCAATTGCATCATTCTTAAGAATAAAATCGATTGCGCCTTTATCTAACTCATAAACATTCTTTTTAACATCCGAGGTGAATGGAACATAACCATAATTAACACCATAATGTGTGAAGTCGGAAGAAGCGATCACAATAACTTCTTTACCACTTTCGGAGATTGCTTTCTGAATCAAAGCAGAATTATTCTCAAACTCACTATCACCAATTAACAATGGAACGAACTTAAAGTCTGGATAAATAAACTGCAAGAAAGGAATCTGAACTTCAATTGAATGTTCATTTTGATGATTCTCAGAACTCTCGATGGCACCATGCTTAACCAACAAGTCCACAAACTCATCATCACACTCAGCTACGCCTAACGGAGTCTCCCACCCGCCTTTCATCGTACATGGTTTACCTTTATATCTATGATTTGTACCTAATATCAAAACTAAATCTGGCTTTTTACTCTCTGCCAAAGCCTTGTAGAACCAAGCAGCACACATACCTGAGTAAGGATATCCCGCGTGAGGAACTATTCCGCCATATATCCTTAAAGAACCAGCTGAGCCAGGCAAAGAACCAGGTCCAAAAGAAGAAGTAAAACATTCCTTAATAGAATTAAGCAATTCTTCTTTATCTGAAGAGTAAAACTGTCCTGAAACTATCGGTTTTCGTATCATATCATTAGTTCAACAAGCGCCAATTAAATTTCTTTCGTATTTTCTAAATTTTTTCACTGGACATCCAAATTATTTTCGAATAAGCCTATACAACAGATATCTATCACATAGAATCGCTAAAGCACACTGGTCACTAGACTTCTACTCGTGTGAGATTAATAAAAAGAAAGAATGCTGGAGTAACAGAGCCCAGCAAGCAACGAACAAAAGTTCGCCGACACACCACGTCAAAGAACATAATACAAACAAAATATTTAAATTTTTGTATGCTGGAGTAGCAGAGCCTGGTTAATGCGCCGGCCTCAAGGACCGGCGACGACACCACGTCTCGCGGGTTCAAATCTCGCTATACGAATTTGGATTGCGGGTGAAATTCCCGCCTCCAGCGCCCTTTACTTTATTTTCTTATCAAGAATTTTATACATGGTAATAATCCAGAAAGGGATAATCAAAATGAACAAATACTCTTCGATGGGCATCAAACCAATCTTTATTCCTATTAAACCAGGCCCTGGAAAGTCCCAATGTCCTCTAAAAATAGCGAATGAATCCCATAGAATCCCTATCACAAAGAAAACTAAAGTAACAATGATTCTTTCTTTTCGAGAGTGATACAAATGCACCCGATACTTCCACTCGATAAATAGACCGACGGCCAACAAAACAAGTAAGATTATCAAATACTCCATACTCTAGATAATCTTTAAAGCATATATAAATATTTTCAATACTTATAATGCTCTGGCTTATATGGTCCTTCTTTAGGATAACCTAAGTAAGATGCCTGATCATCGCTCAAGGTAGTTAACTTAACACCTAACTTAGCCAAATGCAATCTAGCAACTTCTTCATCAAGTTTCTTTGGTAGCATGTAAACACCAACTTCATACTCATTCTGCCACAATTCGATCTGTGCCAACACTTGATTACTAAACGAGTTACTCATTACAAAACTTGGATGTCCTGTTGCATTACCTAGATTCACTAGTCTACCACGAGAAAGCATGATAATTGAATGTCCGTCTTCAAAGATAAACTTGTCAACTTGCGGTTTAATGTTTAGTTCTTTAACGCCTGGATATTCTTCAAGCTGTTCTATTTGAATCTCATTGTCAAAGTGACCTATGTTACAAACAATTGTCTCATCTTTCATCTTTGACATGTGATCTGCAGTGATAACATCTTTATTGCCTGTTGCAGTAACAAAGATATTTCCTTCTGCTAAAGCATCTTCAACCGTCATTACTCGATATCCTTCCATTGCAGCTTGTAAAGCACAAATTGGATCAATTTCAGTTACAATTACGTTTGCACCAAATCCTTTCATAGATTGCGCACAACCTTTACCTACGTCACCATAACCACATACAACCACAGTTTTACCTGCGATCATAACATCAGTTCCTCTCTTTATACCGTCTGCAAGACTCTCTCTACACCCATATAAGTTATCGAACTTTGACTTAGTTACAGAATCGTTAACATTGATTGCTGGAAACAAAAGTGATTTATCTTCCATCATTTGATACAATCTATGAACGCCGGTAGTTGTTTCTTCAGAAACTCCTTTGATTTTCTCTGCCATCTTTGTCCATTTCTGAGAACTAGCATCAAAACCTTCTTTCAAAGTTTGCATAACAACGTTTAACTCTTTATTTCCTGTATCTTTTTCTAGAATTGAAGGATCTTTTTCTGCTTCCACGCCTTTATGAACCATCATTGTTGCGTCTCCGCCATCATCTACTATCAAGTCAGGTCCGGAACCATCTGAGAAAGTTAAAGCTTTCTTAGTACATTCCCAATACTCTTCTAATGTTTCGCCTTTCCATGCAAATACTGCAACTCCTGTTTTTGCAATTGCCGCCGCCGCATGATCTTGCGTAGAATAAATGTTACATGATACCCATCTAACTTCTGCACCTAAATCGACCAGTGTTTCAATTAGTACTGCTGTTTGTATAGTCATGTGCAATGAACCCATAATCTTTGCACCTGCAAATGGTTTTTCACTTGCATGCTTCTTTCTTATTGCCATTAAACCTGGCATTTCTTTTTCTGCCATATCAATTTCTTTTCTTCCAAATTCTGCTAAAGAAATGTCTCTTACTTTGTAATTTTCAGTTTCATCCATACTATTCACCCATTTAATCTATTTGATAGACCTTCAGCCATTGTACATATTATTATATATTTCGCAAATGAATATACCATTTGTCCAATAAATATACGAAAAGGTAGACAAATATAGGCATCTTTATATATAAATAGGACATCCCCTCCTGTTATGGAGAAGCTAGCAAAATCATTCAAAACCATAGTAGAAAAATACGGCTTAAACGATGAAAAGAAGGCAGATGCGGTTGCGCATTATGTTACTAGTAAAGACACTAAACACTTTTCTCTAAAAGATTTCTGCGATGAATTCAACATGGAACCAAGAGATGCAGAGTTATTTCTAGAATTTATCTACAAAGGAATTGAGTTCAGAGAACAAAATTTAACGAACGCAAATGACCTTGAGAAAAAAAGCTCTTGAAGCTAACATCTGGAAATACTACGCTTTAGGTTTCATACGGATGTTTATGTTAATTATGCCAATCATAGTTATTTTCTTTCAAGAAAATGGCTTAAACATGGCAGAAGTTATGATTCTTCAAGCGGCATTTTCTGTTACTGTTGCAATAATGGAACTGCCTTCTGGTTTCTTAGCAGATGTTTTAACTAGAAAAACAACTTTAATCATTGGTTTCATCTTAAGCTTCCTTGGATTCTTATCATATTCTCTCTCATACAGTTTCTTGGGTTTTTTAATTGCGGAAATTGTTTTAGGCTTTGGGTCTAGTTTCATTTCCGGTACTGACTCCGCATTAATGTATGATACTCTAATAGAAATAAAGAAAGAGAAGAAGTACAAAGAAATTGAAGGTAAAGCAATGATGTTCAGAGGCTTTGCTGAAGCAACTGCTGCAATCATTGGAGGATTATTGGCCATTGTAAGCTTAAGACTTCCTTTTGTAATAGAATCATGCATTATGTTCTTTTGTATTCCTTTGGCATTCATGATAACAGAGCCGAAAAGGAAACGTTTCAGTCACAAAAAAGGTTATGCGTATGGTTTATACAAAATATTGAGATTTGCCCTCTACAAAAACAAGAATGTGAAGTGGTTAATAATCTATAGCTCGATCATTTCAACATGTACTCTTGTAGCTGTCTGGTTTTATCAACCATACTTCCAGTTAGTTGGCTTACCTTTAGTATACTTTGGAATAACTTGGGCGGCGATTAACTTTTCTGTAGGGATATTCTCAAAATATGCGTACGACATAGAGAAAAAGTTAGGAAAAAGAAATTCATTCCTTATACTCATCCCATTAATTGTTGTAGCCTACTTAATCATGGGTAATGTAGTATTCCTACCCTCAATACTTTGTGTAATCATCTTTGCATTTGTACGGGGATTATCAAATCCGGTTATGCAAGATTACATCAACCAAGTAACATACTCCGATAAGCGAGCTACAGTAATGTCACTCAAGAATTTAGTTGGAAGAATTATCTTTGTAATATTCTCTCCATTTATTGGTTGGTTCGCGGATGTATACACAATACCTGTCGCGCTATCTCTCTCTGCCGCATTTGCATTAGTCTTTGGCGGAGTAGCAATAATATTCCTAAGAAAACACGAGGTTATCTAAATGAGATTAGATGATAAAGATCACAAAATTATAAACGTACTAAAAAAGAATTCTCGAGAACCAATCAGAGAGATCGCCAAAAAAACAAAACTACGTCCAAGCACAGTTCATGTTAGAATAAGAAAACTAGTTGCCGAAGGTGTAATAGACAAGTTCACTCTAAAGCTGAATAACGAGTTGATGGATGAAGGTTTTATTGCCATTATTCTGCTAAACACTGACAATCTTGATCCTAAAGTGATCTCAAACAAACAAGTAAAAGAAATATTTGGGATAACTGGTGAGTATGACATATTAATGAAGGCCAAATTCAAAGGTGTTTCTGAGTTCAACGATTTTGTTCTGGCTTTGAGAAAGCTATACAACATCAAACAAACCTTATCTATGGTGGTTACAGCCAATATAAAGGAAGATATATGATTTTCAAAACCTTTAAATACACCCAATTTCTCACTCTCGTTAGGGGGTTATTTCATGAGCAAAGGATTGGTGATTGCAAGTTTATTAACATTGATTATTCTGATTTCCGGTTGTGCCGGCAATAGTATTCTATCATCTGAGAAGGAAGTAACTGGTTTAGCAGTAGCTTCTATGTGTGTAGATAACGATAAAGGATTAGCATATGATGTTAAAAGTTATGTTATCTTCGAAGGAGAAGATTTTCATGATAGATGTTATGATGATGATACTGTCATAGAGTATTATTGTAAAGATGATGCGAAGGTTGGTAGAAAACACATTTGTGACTCTGGTTGTTATGAAGGTGTTTGTGCAGAGATTGTTGAAGAAATCATTCTAGAAGATGGTGAAGAAATGTCATCATCTGAAGAGATTGTCAACACTACAACTACAACAATAGAAACTTCTCAGCTTAATGAAGTTACTGTAGATCTTATCAAAGGAGATTGTGTTTGTACTCAACAACTTAACCCTGCTTGCGGTACTGATGGATTAACATACTACAACGCTTGTCACGCTAGATGCCTAGGTTCGGGTGTAAGGTACAAAGGCGAGTGTGATTCAACGGTTGATAAACCGGCTGAAGTGGCCGAATTAAATGGTACCTTGAAATGTACTAAAGATTCTGTGATTTATTTCGTAAAGAATAAATACCTCTATTTCACTGAAGAAGATGGTAGAGAAAGAGCATACTCGGCAAACGGAGCATTTTCACGAGGCTTCGACAGTAGAAAATGGGTATACAATGCTCATATTAACAGAGTATCAAACTTTTATCAAGAATTTTTGAAATTTTCAGAAGACGTTTGTAAGAACACTGGAGACGTTCCCGAAGATTTCGAAGAATTCCTTAAATTGTACAGTTAAATGGCAACTAAAAAAAAGAGGGTGAAAGCTCGAGTAGTATTTGACGAAGTCAAAAAAGAACGCTACAAACGAGGTTTCTTTGCATTAACTTTCGCTAAACTACTTTGGTTTCTATTGTTAATGGTTGTACCTGTTTGTTTATGGGTTGCAAATATTAAGTTAGTAAGTCAATTGGGCGTACAAATCATCTTTGGATTGTTAATGGTTCCTTTAGATATCGTATGGCTATTCTTTGCTTATTTCTTCGCATGCGGTTTTGCATGGATCGGAAAGAAAAGCGGATTCCTTGGCTTTGTTATCTTTAGTGTTTACTTGGTAATACACTTATCACTTCTAGCGATAATACTTCTTATCCATTTATTTGCAGGATTAATATAGAGAATGATAAATGCTTTAATCTTCGACTGGGCTGGCACTTTACAGAATAACATCGATGTTTATGTAGAACTGTGCGGTGTTATCTTTAAGAAATTAGGAAAAACACCTATTAGCAAGGAAGAGATAAGACAAAACATTACTATTCCGTATATGAACTTCTGGAATAAATACTTCCCAGACATGACTCTTGAAAAACAGAATAAACTTTATGCGGAAACAATCATCTCTTTGGATAAATCTCAATTATATGATGGGGTGAAGGAGACTCTTGAACACTTATCGCAAAAAGGCATCAAATTGTTTGTGGTAAGTTCGGAAATGTCTTTCACACTTTTACCTGAAGCAAAAAGAGGGAACCTGCTTGATTTATTTACTGAAGTCATCGCGGATGTACACGAAAAAGAAGAGTCGATAAAAGAGGTTATCGCTAAACACAATCTTGATCCTGAAAAAACAGCTTACGTCGGTGATACGGATGGCGATATTATTGCTGGGAAAACCTGTGGTGTTAAAACTATAGCCATAACTTGGGGTATGCAAGCCAAAGAACCACTAACTGCATCTAATCCAGACATTATGATTGACGATATTAAAGAAATACTAGACTTAGTCTAAATCTTATCAATTTCTTCTTTAATAGAATATTCTAATTTGGCGCCAATCTGTTGTACAATCTTAGACGCAACCAAATTTCCTGACGCTGCACACTTATCTAAACTTTTACCTTGAGTAAATGCATATAAGAATCCTGCCGCAAACAAGTCGCCAGCACCTGTCGTATCAACAGCGTCAACAACATGCCCTTGAACATTATACACATCAGATCCACTTTTAACTAGTGCTCCTTTCTTACCTAATTTAACAATTGCAATCTCAACGTTTTCTGCAACTTTATGCACAGCTTCTTCCGCACCAACACCTGAGAAAACTTCTGCTTCACTTTCATTCAAGAATAGAATATCTGCATGCTCATTAACAATCTTACGCAAATCGTCAATATTTCTTCTAATCAACTCAGGATCCGCTAAGTCTATAGCTACTTTAACATTATTTTCTTTAGCAATTGAAATTGCATGTAAAGCAGCCTCGCGAAGATTTGGAGCTTCCAAAACATAACCAGTCAAATAAATAACTTTACTTTTCACAATATCTTCTTCAAACACATCTTGTTTTTGCAAAGTGATTGCGGCACCCAAATGAGTTGCCATTGTTCTCTCTGAATCTGGCGTGATAAAACTAATCACCTGACCAGTACTTTGTGCACTTGTTCGAACCAAGCACGATTTTATATTATCTTTAGTAATAACATCTTCATAGATGTCTCCTCGATCATCACTTCCAATCTTACCACACAACACACATTTTCCTCCTAGATTAGCCACACCCATTACGGTATTAGGGCAAGCCCCGGCTGGAGTTATTTTAATGTCTTGTTTAGACACTTCATCATAAAGCTGATTAGCTCTTTCTTTATCGATAAGATGCATAGTACCTTTCTTTAAATCTAGTTCAATAAGTTTATCAGATTCAACTTTGATAAGAATATCAATCAACGGATTTCCAATGCCAAACACATCAAATTCTTTTTCCATAACTCAGAAACTACTTGTCCCCTTTATAAAGATTCTGGAATCCTTCCAGATCATCCACCCAAAACTATTTAACGCTCTCTTAATTCCAAAGAAAAATGACTGATAGAAAACTTTCTCCGAGCAGCATAAATACGTACATGCAATGCCCTAAGAAATATTACTATCATTACATAGAACAACTCCCAACCAAACCTTCGATACATCTTCTGATGGGTAGCATAGTTCACAAGGTTTTAGAGGAATTCTTCAATCGAAAACACAACATGACTGGTTCCTACCGAGAGAACCTAAAACAAGCAATAACTATTTTGCTTGAGAACTATTGGGACATATCTGAATTAAAGCTTCCTGAAGAGGAACAAGCACTTTATAGGAGCCAAGCAACGCGCATGGTTAATAATTTTATTGCCAGATTTATTAATCAGATTGATATGCTTATAGAATCGAAAAAAGCAGTAGATCCTAATCATGCATTTAACTTAATTAAACCAAAACTAAAAGAGAAATACTACTCAGATGATCACTTAAATATTCACGGTTACGTTGATTCAATAGAAAAAGATTTCGATGGTAACATCACTTTAATTGACTACAAAACATCGCAAAAATACAAGAATGTTCTAAATCCAGACTATAAAAGACAATTGGCAATTTATGCTTTACTATATCAAAAAGAAGAAGGCCACCTTCCGCAACTTGTCGGTATACATTATCTAAGATACGGTGAAGTTTTCTTTGTAGAAGTCACTCCCGAATTAGTAACTTGGGCCGAAGGCGAAGTAAAATTTGTTTCTGAAAAGGTAAAAACCAAAGAAATAGTGGATTATGATCGAAAACCATCAAAATTATGCAGATGGTGTGATTTCTATGATGTTTGTTGGAAAGGAGAAGTACCTCCATACTAAAAATTTATAAACCCAAAACCACATTCATCAAAACTATGGCAATATGCAGAAAAAACGATTACTGCAAGTTTGGTATTGTAGTGGGTGATGAGACTGAAGGCAAAGATGATTCAGATTATGAATCAAAGCGATGCTTCAGATGCATGGCCACAAGCTACGATCTGTTCGAACCTGTAGACGACGAAGAGGAATAAACTCATTCTACCTTACAACTTTAGCATCCACATACTTGCTAGCTTCGTGATCTGAAAACTGGAATGCATACACCGCAGGACACGATTTCGCAACCTTATGTTCATACACTTCCCACGCACCATCAAATTGAGCCATATGCCATCGCATTAATAATGCTTCATTCGGTGTTAATTCTATATGCTTTCCTGCCATCATTACTGATTTTTCGCCATGACCTAATGGCATTTCATCTTTAACAACATACGGCTTTGCTTCTGAAACTTTACCCGACTTCAACACATTTGGTTTATAGGTGTTAACTTTGCACAAGTCATGTAGCAACGCAGCGATAGCCATTTCATCATCACCAACTTCCAGACCATACATAGCAACTTTTCCTCTAAATAATTGATAAACATTTAGCGAGTGCTCTGCCAATCCTCCTTCGTGACATCCATGAAAATCTGGACGAGATGATGCTGGAGCAGTGAAGTAATCACTCTGCTCTAACCAACCAACCAATCCATCTATTCCTTCTCTGCCAGTTTCTTGTAGTAATGAGATTATGTTAGCTTTATTTTCTTCTACTTTATCTACTAAACTCATTTTGAACCCTCCTGCAATCTGTATAATGTTCTGACTGCGCTAGTCTTGGTGGCTTGCCTAGGACCTTTGTCATATCGTACTTGATTAGCAAACCCAATTCTCATAGAAAATGCTCTTCCCTCATCTAATCCGCAAGTTTGCCAATTATTTGAATAGTTCAAGTTCATTGCCTTAACTTCCAACACTGCAGAACTCTCAGGATCAACATACAAGTCTGGAACATATTTGGAAAATGCATCTCTGTCAAGCTTTTCAGAGACAACCACATTACCTGGACGAGCATTTTGTAATTTATCGCCAATCAAAGCATTAATTTCATTAGCCAATCCGTTTCTTGTTGCTCCTATCTTACCGATTGTTTCATACTTTCCAGTTTCATCATTGTAAGTAGCACACAATACTGAAGTAAACGGTAAATCTCTTCCATAATCTGCCGTGTAAACACCAATCACTACTAAGTCTAGTGGCTCAGAACGTTTGAACTTAACCCAATCAATTGTATTCCCTCCTGGAACATACTGTGAAGATGGATTTTTACAAACTCTACCTTCTTGCTTCTCTCCAAAACTTGACACAACCAGTTCTTCTAGTGCGTCTACTCCTTCAACAACTTCAATCTCTGAAGGAACAATTCCTGTTGAATCAAATCTCTCGGTGTATGCTCGTCGTTCACTTAAAGGAAGATACAGCGTACCTCTTTTCTCAAATCTGATTGTATCAAATACTCTTAGAGATAATGGTGTACCTTCAACAACTCCGCTTGTAAGATACTTTTCTAAACTTTTGTCGCTTATTCCTGCACGTCTAAATCTTTTCTTTACATTGTCAAAAACTTCTTTATGTCCATTACCTTCTCCAACCAACTCTGCTTCTAAAATGCATTGTGGTAAAGATTCTGCGATCTTTACAATCTCAGGATAGCAAGCATAGTTTAACTCGTTACCATTCCTTGTAAAAACTTTTAATCCTCTTCCGCTCTTGTGAATCTGAACTCTATATCCGTCATACTTTATTTCTGAAAATGTTTTACCGCCATGCGCTTCCATTACTTCTTTGTAATCTGCATACATTGGTTGCATTGTTGGAATAAATGTTCCAATTCTTGGTAGAGCTCTCGCTAATTTCTTATTCATGTATTTCACCACCATAGGTTGTTTTTCTCTATTGGTGGTTATTAGTCAAAACAAATATATGAATAAGTGTGGTGACATTATTCACCTCAGAAATTAGCAAATAAACAAATTAAGTACTTACAAGTCTTTTCCTTCTGGTTTAATAACTTTAGAACTTCTCCAAAGCCAGTCGAAATACGCATCATAAGTCGCAACTATATTTTTATTCTCCATTACAATTGCAAAATAAGGTTCTTCCCAAATAAATTGAGTTACTCGGTCTCCAAACAACAATAAACTAGTAGGTAGTTGTATATCTTCTGGAACCTTCCTCCACTCTTCATATTTCTGCGGAGTTATATCTTCCTCACCTTGACATATCAAAACTTTACCAGGGATTTTATTCTTTTCATACACGCTCAAGTAATATTCCATCATGTGCGGGAAAAGTGTTTCGAACTCTCTTGCCGCACCGACGACCTTGTACGGAGTTTTAGACTCAAACAAGTTTTTAATCAAAGAACGCAATCCTTCTTTACCTTTGTACACTTCAATTTTAGTTTCTTCTTTAGCAAGTTTTTGCAAACCTAACAGCTGCGGCATTAATTGATTTAATTCTCTTTTTCTTTCATCAACATCTTCCATTAATTTGTTTGGAGATGCCGCATTAAAGTATCGAACATTTTTCTTTGTAAAAAAACTCACTAGCCCTTTGTCAATCAACTTCTCAATAATACTATAACACAGAGTTCGTTCTATTCTCGTCTCTTTTGAAATCTGTGTGGCTGTTATAGCTCCCAATTTAAGCAAAGCCAGGTATATCTTAATCTCTTTTCCTTCCAGACCTAATTTTTCTAAAACATCTGTATCCATGATATTATTAATACACGGGCCATTATTTAAATGTTGTTAATTATTCACAACAGAGGCTTATATACTTTCTCGCCTTTTTCCATTTCAAGGGTGTTCTGAGCAATATAGTTGATAGAAGGAGGTCTAAGATAAAATGAACTCAATAACCAAGATAGCGTTAGCTATTTTCATGTGTTTGATAATTATGGGCTGTGGCTCACAAACTATTACTGGTAAAGTTATAGAACGAGAACAAACAATCAAAGTAGGATTCATTGCTCCGCTAACTGTTCTTGCAGAAGTCGGAGAAGAAATGCGCAACGGTGTAGAGCTAGCACTAGATGATGTTAATGATCCAAGACTAAAGATCATAATTGAAGATGGACAATGCCAACCAAAGCCAGCAGTAAACGCAGCACAAAAGTTAATGACGGTCGACAAAGTAATTGCAATCATCGGGCCTGCGTGTACAACATCTATCTTACCTGTTGCACCTTTGGCTAATCATTACAAAATTCCTATTATTGGAACTGTAGATTCCAGTGAGGATATTGGAAAAGCGGGTGAGTATGTTTTCTCGGCAGGATTTTCTGTAGAAGATGGTGCGAAGTTGATGGCAAACTTCGCATATACTGAACTAGATGCAAGAACTGCTTCGTTGTTGTACGACACAGACGATTGGGCTCAAGTTTTAACTGAGAGCTTTAAACAAGAGTTTGAGATGCTTGGAGGAACTGTGTTAGACCATTTACATCATGATATTTCATCTAAAGATTATAGAACTGAGCTTCTTAAGATGAAACACTCCAACCCTGATGTTCTATATACCATTCCTCTTACTCTTGACGGCACAATATTAAGGCAGGCAAGAGAGCTAAAGCTAACGCAAACGTTCTTGGGTGCGGATTCGTTTGGAATCGAAAGTGTAATTGAAGGTGCAGGACCTGCTGCGGAAGGAACATTCTTTTCTTATCAATTACCTTACAACCAAGAAACTGAAGACAAGCTAGAAACTCTAAGACAGAAGTATCTTGCAAAGTTTGGAAAAGAACCTTTCAATCTGCTTTATGTTGGAATGGCCTACGACAATGTGGTTATGCTCTCTAAAATATTAAAACACGCAAAAACATCGGAAGAAGTCAAAGACGCTTTGGCTCACATGGAACCACATCAAGGTTTCATAGGGGTGATTGACTTTGATGAGCGAGGCTTGGCTAGCAGACCACAATTCATCAACACAATACATAACAACGAGTTTGAGAGTGTAGACTTCCAAACTTAATTTTTTATTTTTTAGAATTCTACTTTTACAACATCACGATCGAGTTTATGGATACAATCTAGCATTCTGTCCTTTAATTCATAATTGTCAGTTGCTTTAGCTATTTGCTTCAATACATCAATCACTCTTCTGAATAATCTAATAATATCTCCCTCTAACAAGTTTGTATTCTTCATCAAACTTTCAAACGTCGCACCATTAGCCCACGACTTAAACAGTTTAACCATTCTTTTTACATTAAGTCTTTTTACTCTTTTAGACAAGATCTTATTCTTAGAAACCGACTTTAATATTCTGTTAAAATCTTTATCAATATTCTGGAAATTAAATTTATCGCTCATTCTTGGTTCATATTCGAGAGCGGCAATCAATATAAGCACATCAACATCGCTCAAACCATCCAACACACCGTTGAATACCATCTCTCCAATCTCGAGCTCATGAGAATAAATCATCGTGGTGAACTTTCCTTTAGGGGTTAATTTCCCTTCCTTGTCCACATGTCCGAGCTTTTTCAACTGTCGAACTTTATTCTTATAACTTGTAATAATTCTACTTTGTTTAGCTGACTGTCTTTTTACGAAGAAACCAAAGTTACTTCTTAATATTCTTTCAATCTTATCAGGATCATGAGCACTTATTAAGTTAACAACTGTATTGTAAGAGGTATCAAACCTGCTCACCATCGGATCTACATCCTTAGATGTTATCTTAATAACTTTGTCCAGATCCACGTTGTTTCGATCTATAATCACTATTGCTCTACCAAACTCATCTATACCTCTTCTTCCCGCTCTTCCTGCAATCTGAAAATATTCTTTAGAATTTAAGTAACGAAAGCTAATACCATCATATTTCTCCATGCTACCAAAGCAAACAGTCTTTGCAGGCATGTTTATACCAACTGCAAACGTTTCTGTAGTATAAAGAACTTTAATTATTCCTTTGTTAAACAATTTTTCAACTATTTCTTTTAAAATTGGCAACAAACCTGCATGATGTATACCAATTCCTTTAGTTAATACTTTTTTCAAGACACTCACAGAACTAAGATGTTTTATTCCATCTGTAACGTTCTTGTTTATGAAACTAATTATCTCCGCTTTTTCTTCGTCTGTTGTGAAATCAAGTTTAGCATCAACTAAGGCTAATGCATTTGTTTGACATGCTTTTCTTGAGAAACAAAAGAAAAATGCAGGCAATTGCCCTTTTTCTTCCAACTCTTCTATTAAGTCAATATGACTCGGAACTGGAATTCTGATTCGTTTTTTTCTCTTCTTCCCACCAGCACTCATAACCTTTTCATAGCTAGGGAACGAGTTATCATATTTTAAGATCGGCTTAAGTTCCTTTGCTGTAGTAATGCCTTCATTAATATCAAATACATAATGATTCAACGGAACCGCTCTTTTCATGTAAGTAACCAAGTCAACTGTGTGTCCTTTTACTTCTTGAATCCATTGCCCAAACTGTTTAGCGTTAGGAATGGTTGCACTCAAGCAAAGAAATCTTACATTTTCTGGAGAAAAGATAATAGATTCTTCCCATACTGTTCCTCGTTCTATATCACTTAAGAAATGAATTTCATCAAATATCACATAAGTTATTTCATCTACAACAGGATCATGACTCAACAACATATTTCTATAGATCTCTGTTGTCATTATCAAGATCTGGGCTCTATCGTTAATGGTAACATCTCCTGTCAACAATCCGATCTTATCCCCGTAATCTTCCTTAAACTCTCGAAATTTCTGATTAGATAAAGCCTTAATAGGTGCTGTATATACTACTCTTTTATCTTCCTTAATTGCTTTATTAATTATGTAATCCGCAATCAAGGTTTTTCCTGTACCTGTAGCTGCACTAACAACTACAGAATTATTTTTTTCTATAGAATGAATAGAATCTTCCTGAAACTTGTCCAGCTCAAAATTTTTATATCTCATATTCTACTTTAAACGACCAATCCTTGATTTATATAGTTATCCTTTGACCATTTCCATTCAATAGCTTTTTAAACCCCTTAAACCGCAAAAAACACATGCACCACGGCATAATCAAGTCACGTCACAGAAAGGTACATAGCATTGCAGACATGTCTGCTGTCAATGTTATCACTTGCATAGGTGTGTCTTTAGCATTTACATTCTGGGCAGTTTTCCTAAAATCATTTCTACATGAAGATTATCTAGTTGGTTTGGCTACTGGTGTGTTTACTTTAGTATCATTATTCGCACATTTCTATTTTGTACCTTTAGTGCAAAAGTCAGATGAGGCCAAACTCTATGTCTACTGTTTAATTTCATTAATGCTTGGATATTTAGTATATTTCATCACCCGAAACGTATGGGTATTTTTACTCGTAACGATGGGAGTAATCATAGCCAGAGTATTACGAAGAGAATCGTTTGGTATTTTACTAAGAGATAATTCCAGCAGAAAAACCATTGCAAAAAACGAAGGGTTTCTTTACACGATGAGTAACATTGGTTGGGTTCTTGGTCCATTAATTGCGGGACTCATTGCAGCAAACTATGATGTACGTCATGTATACTTGTTCGCAGGACTGTTCATGTTCTTGGCAATCATTGCATTTGCATTTTTCAAAATCGAAGATAAAAATCATAAGAAAGTTAAGATAGATAGCAGTACTTGGAAAACACTAAAACACCTTGCCACTCACAAGTATCTAAGAAAAGCATACTTAGTAAGTATGGGTCTAAACATCTGGTGGGCTGCGGTCTACATTTACATGCCTTTATTGATAATGAAACATCTTAGTGCGGTCTGGGTTGGTTATTTCTTATTTGCAATTCCTATTCCTATGGTTATGTTAGAGTACATGGTCGGCAAGTATGAGAAAAAGTTCAGTGCCCGAAAGTTCTTTGTAATCGGATACGCGATGTTGGCAGTAATCTCAGTAGCCGCATTCTTTGCACCAAACATATATTGGATCTTAGGATTGTTCATTTTCGGAAGCATTGCCGCTTCTCTAATTGAACCAACGCGAGAATCATATTTCTTTGAACTAGTACCTCAAAAAGATGAAAAAAGCTACTACGGACCATACATGTCTTCTATGGAAGTTGGAAGATTAGTAGGCAGATTTGGATTTGCACTTGTAATACTCTTCTTACCATTCAATGCAATATTTATTTTCTTAGCACTTGCAATGCTAGCAACTTCTATTATTTCATTAAAATTAAAGAAAGTTTAGAACTCATAACCTAGCATTAACATTGCACGCCACATATCTTTCTTAAGAACTTTACTTAAATCTCGAGTTTCAACTTTTCCACCTGGATCGGCATCTGTTGCTAAAACGCCTTCATCAAAACCATGTCTTTCATGAACATTAACCCACACTCTATTTACTCTGTATGCGCCGTCTAAAATTATGTGGAAATCATAGATTCTAAAATCTAATTGTAGTCTTGCATCGAACGCAACACCCCATCCTTCGGTATTAACATCAATACTTTCGTTAGAATATATCTCAAATGCCCTTAACGGAGGAAACATTGCTAAAGTATCTTCATTTAACATCTGCATATCGATGCTCGTATGACTGTTGTGATAGGATGGTCCAACACCTGCACCAATTCCTGGCGCCCAATCAAAACAACCTGCTTTCAATTCAGGAACATAGTACATTGCTCCTAAAGTTAAATTTCCAGAAAATATTAATTCTTGAGTCCAATCAAAAGCCACATCACCTATTGGTAAAAAGCTCCCTTCTAGAATCTCAATGTTTGAATCGTGAACGCGACTATCAATAGTTTTCTTTCCGAATGAAGATGCAAAATCAAATTCACCAAATAACTTTAACTTACCATACTGCTCTGGTATCAATCCTAAATCTAACATCACACCCAGATTGATCATTGGAACTATTGTATCGAATGTTAACTGATCTGCAACACCGGGCATAGATTTGTAATAGTCAATTGCTTCCTGCGTGTATCTTTCCATATCGCCGCCATAGCTTGGATGTAGAACACCACCAACGCCTGCACCTATGTAGGGCATAACTCGGATTCTTTTTTTCTTTGGTAACCATAGTGTTGGAGCAGCATTTCCTTCATCATCTGCTGGAGCTACTCTATCTTCTAAGGGTTCACTAGCAGCTACTGGTAGAACAAGCTCGTGGCCTGCTGGTTGTATTATTAATCCATCTCCATCATCTGCTTTAGCTGGAGATGCCGCAAGCAACAAAGCCAAGGCAGCGGCCGATAGAATTCCTGTAAATGCTCCTCTCATTGTAACCCAAATATCTATTGCATATAAAAAAGATTCGCTAATTCAACAAGAACGTTATTAACCGTCTTGGGACGAATTAGAAATACGCAAAAACTCTTCTTCAAACTTAGTTGCAATTACAGAGTCATGTATTATTAACACATTTTCATCATTATTCACATCCCCATTTATACTTGGGTTAAAACTTCCTGTCACAATAATTTCACTATCGACAATAAACACTTTATGATGCATATTTGCTCCATTATTATCCCACTTAACATCTAAACTTTTATTCATTATATCAAATTGACTGTATTTGCTATTCTGACTTTTCTCCATCACACCTTTTACTTCAATTTTTCCTGATTTCTCAATCAAAACTTCAGCAACCTTTCGATGCGTAAACGAAAAGACCATAAAATGTATTGACTTTTCTGCAGAATCAAGAACATCTATTATTTTATTGGCACACCAATCTTCTGGGCAGAAATAATTCTCATACAATTTACCATTGAGAGTCATCTTTGATCTTTTTGTCTTAAGACCTCCTCCATACACTCCTACTTGTAGTTCATAAAACTCTTTCAAATAGTTCTCTGCTAACAAGCGAGACCTAACGAGCACAACATTGTTGTTATTAACAGAATCTCCGCGATGGGTGGGATTAAAACTACCTGTCCAAACCATAGAAGAATCAAATACGCAAAACTTATTGTGCATATATTGAAACTTAGTGTCTTTGATTGTAAAGTTTAAGCGTTGATCATAATTTATGTTATCAACGACGACCGAAGCATTCTTTATTTTCAATATTGAAATTATTCCCTCTCTATCAACATCGAACAAAGCACACTTTACTTCTTCACTTTGATTAATCAAATAAATTAAGTTCTTGCCGCAATCATCTCTAGGGCAAAACAACACAATGGTGTGCGTATCTTCTTCACTAATATTTTCTGCACAACCAAACAACACAAGAACCATCAACAAAAAGAATATCCTCATACTAAAACCATTCCAGAACCAATTATAACTTCATTCCAATAGATCTCGAAACTCTTCCATTATTCTCGTAATATTTTCAAAACCCTCAGAAATCTTTAAATAGCCTCGTTCGCCTATTAACACAATGTACGGCAAACTATCATTTATTGCGATTGTTATCATGCTCTTCTGTATAGGTTGTGGATCTACTGCAAACATTAATGAAACGACTAATGAAACAAACACTTCATCGCTTGAAACTACTGAATTAGAAACTCAACCAATCATTGCTGGACAATACAACGACAACGGGATAGAATTCACATACCCTGAAGATTGGGAGGTCAACTTATCCGTATCAAGCAGAATACTCTTCTTCGCTCACGATCCAACAACTGAAGACAAGTTTGACGAAGCTCTCATTGTATCTAGATATTCTAACAAGAAAGATCATACAGTCTGGTCAATTCAGAACAAAGTAGAAGAAGACCTTGAATTTATGAACGGTTTTCAGAAGAGAGAATTTGCAACTCTAGATCACTACGCGATACGCTTCAGCTATAAAGATGAACTTGCAGACAAATATCGTTTATCAAAGAGACTATACATAATCTCTGAAGATTATTACTATACTGTTGAATTTCTAACAGATTCAGACAGTTATGATGATTATCTTCATGGCTTCAAGAACATAGCAAAAACCATCAAGATAGAAAATACTACATTAAACATCACGGAACTTTTCGATGGCCCCGATCTTCATGAATACCAAATTCCTGAAAAGCCAGTAAAAGAGATTGAATACGAGGAGAGTGACGATCCAACACAACCTCCTAAACCTAAATACACCAATAAAGATTTCATACAAAAAGATGAAAATATTCTTTACGACTTCAACGGTAGAATAACTGACAAAGACCAAGAAGATCTGCACTCTTTTACAGTAAAAGAACCCGGTTATGTTCTAACCGAAACCGCATACTGGGGGAAAGGAACTGGAAGACTTACAACTGAAATATATCAATTCTTAAGTGATCCACCTGTTGACTGGGATTACGCAGAAGATGATGATTCCTTCTCAGAAAACATAAAATACGATCCGGGAAAATATATTGTAAAAGTGCGACCATATACTGACGCAGATTTAGGCGTATATACATTCAAAGCAAAATGGTGTGAAGATAAATGCCAACTTACTGGTCAATCAACTTCTTAATTGCATCATAACTCTTCAACAAGCTATATCTCGTCTGAGGATATTTCTCTGACAACTTCGCAACTAAATCTTTTATTTCGTCCTTTTTAATTTTCAAAGAAATCTTGTTTGCTTTAGCATACTGCAACAATTCTTCATCACTAACAAACTTAAACAACTTAATAATTTTAGAATTTTCTTTCTTCAACTTTTTATTATTCAGTACACAACGCAGTAATTCTTTATCTTCATCATCTAATGTCCATAAAACTACTTTTTTATCGTGCTTTCCGCTCTTCACAACCTTGTGCGGTAATCCTTTTACTGCTTTCTTTAAACAAAACTCTACAATTTTATCTTCTACCAGAACTAGCTCATCTTTCTTAATCGGATTTAGCTTTATTGCTTTCCTTAACTTCCTTTCAAAGCTTTCTGCTGATCGTTTTTCCACCATATATTGCCCTTTTATAATGCTCTTTATATCATTTTTGTAAGTTTTATAAATGTCGTCACTACTCCAGAGTGCTCCCGAATCCGAAATATTTAAATATGAAGAGAACCACTGATAAGTAAGAACGGGGGAAAGGTTCTACTTTTTATCACAATCACCTCTTTTTCCCAACAAAGTGCTCTTCGGAGTGCTTTGCTTGGGTTTTACATCATCTAACATCTACAAAATCAAAACAAGTTTCATAGAAACATTTTTAAATAAATCAAAAAATCTTGAAAATAGGGAAAATGGGAGGAACTGACTTACCACTACAAGCTAGAATTCTTTTGCTTAATATAGATCCTGCGGTAGGACGAGTTATGCAAAGAGCTACGAAGAAGGTACTTGATCGAACATATGAGTTTCCAACTCAAACAGGAAGATCTGTAGAATCACTTGATGGTCAGCTAGAAGGTGTTGATTTAGTTATAATGAGTATAGGCAATGTTCCCGCTTTACAAGACAAAAGCTATGCTCAACTAGATGATCTTGTTGAGCAAGGAACTAAAACCATAGTTATGTCTGGTGGCGGAAATAGTGCTACTGCTTATGGTAGGGGCGCCAACGGATATATTGCTTTGCCTGCAAATTCAGAACTAATGGCACAAACACTTCAAGATGTTCTTACTGTAGGTAAAGACGCAGGAAGAATACGTTATGACCAAGCACATTAGAATCTAATTCTATTCTTTAATTTAACTTTAAGAGGTGAGGGAAACATGAGTAGTGACGGAAATTTAGGTGACGTTGTAAACGTCACATTGGTAAACGCAGAGGTTCTTGCAGCGCAACAAGTGCACAAAGCATTAACTGCAGACGGCAACAACGGAAGATACCGGTTTACATTTGGCAACACCCAACTTACAACGCCAGAAACTTTACTGGCTAGAGCAGATATTCTAATAGTTCAAGGAGACTACACGAACGGGCAAACACCTGCGCTTATTGGTGCTGCAAGAGAAACACCTGTAATTGTTATGTCATATGAAGGTAGAGATGCAAGAACTGTTGCATACGATCAAGGCGCAAAAGGATATATTGACCTGATAAGAAGACAAGATCCTTTAGATGTTGTAGAGGATGTTTTAGCTTCTGGAGAAGATACTGAACATTTTTTCTACAAAATGAGAAAATCTCGGCAAGAGCGACCAAGTTAATCGTTTCTTAACTTTAATTTTGTTCTTTTGAATCTGCTCTTATAGAGTAGAACTTTCTTTCCAATTTTCGTCAGAATTAGAACAATAAGAACTAAGCAAACTAACCCAATCAAACCATAAAGAATATTGTACACTATTTGATAGTCGAACGGTTCTGCCTCACTAACTAGAACAGCCCCTCCGACATTAATGACTTCTTTACTAAAATAAATATCTAGATTACTCAACTCTAGTGCATATTCTAGATAAAGTAACGCGGAGAATTGATCTCCTCTTTGTTGTAATGTTTGTGCATATTCATAATAACTATATGCCATTATAGGAAAAGTTCCATCCTCTATTTGATCAATTAAACTTCTTCTCGCAGCCTCAATTTTACGAGTAACGGACTTATCAACTTTCTCCATTGCAAGATTCATTGTACTCAAAATTAAATTACTTTTAGCTTTAGTTTTACTCGCTCTAAACAAACATCGGGCATTATTTCCATCTTCATAATCCTTGTAGATTGAGTTGATATCTTCTCTAAGATTCTTCAACAGATTTGGAAAAAACAAATTAACATAGTTGTATCTCTCCTCTGCTTCGTAAATTTTACTCAAACAACTTGCTTTCAGCCTGCCTTTTTCAAAATCAAACTTTTGACCTTGGTGATTATAGAATTCTGACCAAGCATATGCGCTATACAATCTCTCAGTAGAAAATGCCAACACATAATATGTTTTATTCAACTGATCTGCCTCAATTGCTTCTCGTAAAGTTTCTAAATTCTCATCTACTTCTAATAATCTATCCATTACAATATTATACGCTTGCAAGTCTGCAATAGTTTCAATTGGGTTTTCATTCAAGAAATCAAACAACTTCTTTTGATCTTCACGGATAGAAGATGCTTGAGAATTAACTTCACTAAAATTAAATTCATAAACTGATAAATATAATGTATTCAAATTAACATTTGCACCAAAACACAAACTTGCAGATGAATAATGATCTCCTTGTTCTTTCTCCAACTTTGCTTGATTAGTAGAATTAACTGCAGCATCCATCAAAACCTGAAAACCATCGTTCAACTCAAACCCTTCTATCTTCTCAAACAATATATTACTTCTCTCGCACAGATCAGAAGAAAGTTTCTGCATTATTCTGTCATAATTCTCATTAACTTCCAATACTTTATCTCCTCTTTCTTTCGAAACGCCTGTAAAATGAAACAATGCTTCGTCGATATCTCCTATTTCTACTACTTCAATACCTAACTCTTCCCCTACAATAGACAAATCAACTGTGCTGTTATCTTTGTCAACATAAGTCATGGTGCCGACAGGAATCAAAACCTTTTTGATGCCATTTTTGCTAGCTACTTCCATCTTTTCTTTTATGCCTGAAACAGGACCAATCAAAAACCCTGAATTAATAGTACCAGTAAGAGCCACAGTCTTATCAATTGGCAAGCCTTCTAACATTGCAACTGTCAACACACCAATAGCTGCACTAGCACTTGGTCCGCCAACTAACGTTGATGAACTAGTTATTGCGTATAAAAAATCATGATTATTACAATCTGCATCGGCATACTTACATGCCATCTCTTTTGCAAACCTTGTAGAAATTTGAGTGTCTAATTTAGTTGAAGGGAATGTGTTAAGAAAAATCTCGCCAACACCTGGACGAATCTCCAGTTCTAACTTAGCCAATTGACCTTTGTATTCACCTTCTGCTGTCTCGGCTACTGCCAACAACAACATTCCTTCTTTCTTTACGCCACTCAAACTAACGGCATTAGCTAAATAACTAAGAGAAACAACTACTAGAATTACTAATATTATACTAAAAAGTGCTTTCTTTGCAACCATTAGTCCCCCCTTACGTATTCTCGAGTAGCACTACTATATAAAATTATCTTCAATCTGCCCTTTTTCCGCAAATAGAGCCCGTCTAACCCTTATCTTGTCCATAAAAGCCCTTAGAGAGAGTTTGCTAAAGATTTAAATAGAGTTTCTAAATTCCACTTCCTATGGCATATGAGTTAATTATCACCGAAAAACCTTCTGCTGCAAAGAAAGTTGCTGAAAGTTTAGCGGATGGCAAGCCAATAAAGAAGAGTAATAATGGTGTTCCATATTACGATGTAACTCGCGGTAACAGAGACATTATGGTTGCCAGTGCGGTTGGTCATCTATATACTGTAACTGAAGCAGAAAAAGGCAAGTGGACCTACCCTGTTTTTGATGTTAAATGGGAACAATCCTCCAAAGTAGATAAAAACTCAGCTTACACTTCTAAATATGTAACCACAATCAAAAAGTTAGCTAAAGAAGCTGACGAATTCACGATTGCAACTGACTATGATATCGAAGGAGAAGTCATAGGACTTAATATTCTAAAATTTGCTTGTAAAAAGAAAGACGGTAACAGAATGAAATACAGTACCGTTACCAAACCTGACTTGATAAAAGCTTATGAAAATAAATCTAAAACACTTGATTGGGGCCAAGCAATCGCCGGCGTTACACGACATGAACTTGATTGGTATTATGGTATCAATTTAAGCCGAGCACTAACCCTTGCGGTAAAAACCACCGGCACTTTTCAATTACTAAGTTCGGGTAGAGTTCAAGGACCTGCACTAAAGGTTCTAGTTGATAAAGAAAAGGAAATCAAAGCATTTGTTCCTGATCCTTACTGGCAAGTTGAATTACACACTACGATTAAAGACGCGCCTTTAGTTGCATTACATGAAACTGATAAATTCTGGAAAAAAGAAGAATCTGAATCGGTGATGAACAATGTTAAAGGCCAAAAAGAAACTACTGTCGACAGTATTGATAGAAAACAATTTCAACAAACGCCACCATGTCCTTTCGACTTAACTACATTACAGACTGAAACTTATAGAAGTATGAGGATACAACCTAAAGATACTCTTGCTGCAGCTCAAGAACTTTACACTGCGGGATTAATTTCTTATCCCAGAACTTCATCTCAACAACTTCCACCTGAAATTGGATTCAAGAAACTGTTGGAAGCACTAAAAAAGCAAGATTACTATAAAGCATTGGCAGAAAAGCTGCTTGCAAAGAAAGATCTCAAACCAAATAATGGTAAAAAAACAGATCCAGCTCACCCAGCAATCTATCCTACTGGACAAATTAGCAAGATTGATGATGAGCGTCAAGCAAAAGTATATGATATTATTGTAAGAAGATTCTTAGCTACATTCTCTGATCCGGCAACTAGAGAAACTATGAAGATCATCTTTGATGTTAATTCTGAAAAGTTCTCATCAAAAGGCACCAGGACTGTAGAGAAAGGATGGCACGAATTTTATGGACATCATGTCAAGATGGATGAAAACGAGCTACCAACTGTAGTTAAAGATGACAAATTTCCAATTGTGAAGATAGATCATCTAGAAAAAGAGACATCTCCTCCTAAGAGATATACTCCTGCCACTATTATTAAGATATTAGATTCTAAAAACTTAGGTACTAAAGCTACTCGTGCAACTATTGTTGAAAATCTCTACAACAGAGGATATGTTGACGGTAAAAGTATGAGCGCTACAGAACTAGGAATAAGAACTTGCGAAACTTTAGAAAAATACTGTCCCGACATTCTTGATGAAGAATTAACTAGACATTTCGAAGAAGAAATGGATTTAATCCGAGAAGACAAGAAAGAAGGAGAAAATGTTCTTGATGAAGCAAGAAAGATATTAACTAAAATACTTGATAAATTCAAATCTAAAGAAAAGCAAATTGGTGAAGAACTGGCTACTGCGACAAAAGAAACCAGAGATGAACTAAACGAGCTTGGTAAGTGTCCTAATTGTAAGGACGGTCTTCTGGGACTAAGAAGGGGAAAGTTTGGTCAATTTGCGGCTTGTAACAAATATCCTGATTGTAAAACTACATTCTCTCTGCCAGGTAATGCTTTAATCAAACCTGCAAAGAAAATGTGCGAGCACTGCAACCATCCTATGGTTTTGGTAATAAAAGCTAGACGAAGACCGCAAGAACTTTGCATAAATCCTGATTGTAAATCTAAAGCGCTTGAAGCTGAGATTGAAAAGAAACAAGCGGCAGAGCTTGAGGCTAAACTGAAGGCAAATGGGGGTTCAAAAGATTGCCCTAATTGTGGTAAACCTTTTGTATTAAGATCATCCTTATATGGTAAATTCTATGGTTGTTCTGGTTATCCTAAGTGTAGAACCATGATGAAGCTAACTGGTGAGATTGTAGTTAGTAAAGCTAAGAAGAAGACAACTAAGAAAAAAGTAACTAAAAAGAAAACAACCAAGAAGAAGACAACTAAGAAAAAAGTAACTAAAAAGAAAGCTGTTTCTAAGAAATAAAACTTGGACAAACCTTACTCAAAACACATTCTTTGCAATTTGCCGTCGGTGCTTTACAAACGTCTCTTCCTAAACTCTTTAAAAAATGAGGTAGCTCTTTCCAGTATTCTTTAGGTAACAATGTCATTAAATCCTTCTCAATCTTCTCTGGATTCTTTTCATTAGTCCAATGAAGTCTTTGACTTATCCTAATAACGTGTGTGTCAACTATAACTCCTTCTACAACACCAAAAGCATTCTGCATTATTGCGTTCGCTGTCTTCTTTCCAATACCTGGAAGCTTAATTAATTCCTTAGTACTCTCTGGAACTTTACCATTATATTCTGAATCCAAGATCTCCATGGCTTTTTTGATGTTCTTTGCCTTGTTTTTATAAAAAGTAATAGAACTCGTGTACTTCTCTAACTCTTCTACGCTTGCTTCTGCATAATCTTTAGCACTTTTGAAATCTAAATAAATCTTTTTAGTTGTTGCATTCACAACTTCGTCCCTACATTGCGCAGAAAGTATCGTGGCACACACTAAATCAACTGGATTTCTAAAATCTAAGTAGTATTTTGCCTCAGAATACTCATTTTGAAGCATTTTCAAGATTTTCACCACATTTTCTGTTTCCATTAATAATTCATTAGAATTAAGCTATATTTATATCTTTCACTTGTTTTCTTGTATGTTATACATTGTAGGTATAATCTACTACAAATTAGGTATTTTCTGCCAAAATATGCTACGAAGTAGGTATTTAGACACTTATTGTATGTATTTTAGTACACATTGTGCGTATTTTTTCAAAACCTTTATAAAGCAAAATACACTATTTCTTGCTATTTCATGGCAACGCGGATAAGGTTAAAAAAAAGGGTAGATAGTAGTGCTAAGTCCAAAGCAGATAAACCTCTCTCCGTCGATCATGAACCAGTTTCTAAAAAAAATCTGGACAAAGTTGAGCTTCCTATGCAACCCCCCAGCGCGCATACTCAACAAGCTGCCGTCTACCCTTCTGATTCCTTATCATTGCTCAAATCTTTAATGAACTTAATGAAAGAACAGCAAGATCTAACTTTGCAAGACACTATTGATCTTTACAAAGGCGCACAAACAGAATCTAAACAAGCAATTCCATTGTCGATATTCTCATCCGCGTTGAGTCCATTGGAAAGCTTGTGCAGATATCTAAAAGATTACTCTGGATTAACCTACCGACAAATTGCTCACTTAATCAACAGAGATGAGCGAGGAATCTGGACAACCTACCAAAGATCTTTGAAGAAACTTGAGGGAGAACTTCCAATTAACAAAGAAATTCTTCTTCCTATTGACATCTTCAAAGTTCGTAATCTTAGCGTTCTTGAAGCTTTAGTAAAATATCTCGTTGACAGCTACGGCTATACTGCATACAAAGTAGCTAAGCTTCTCAACAAAAACCCAAGTGCTCTAACAACTGTTTACAAGAGAGTGCTAGAAAAGGAAGGTGACCTTTCGAGTGAATAATAAAAGAGGTAATTGGAACTGGGAAAAAACAAGGGTTGCACTAGTTCTGACTTTGTTTGCTTTCATATTAGTCACTGCTACTTTGGATCTTAAGCTAACCACTTTAGCTACTTATTCCTTAGAGCAAGACTCACCTCTTTACATTAACGGCAACACTTTCCTACAACAAAATAATTATGAGATTAATGTAGAAGATAACGAAAGCTTAATCATCTTTAACGCAAGCAACGTTTATCTAAACTGCGACAACTCTACTCTCAATGGCGACGGTAATGGCATCGCTATTTTTAACCCAGGCTTTACTAACATCACAATAAGAAACTGTAACATAGATAACTATGAATACAGTATTTATGTTGATGGTCCTAACACCTCAGTTACTCTTGAGAACAATGATTTAGAAACAACTTACTACACTAGAGAACCAAATGTGTTAACAACCATCGAAGGTGCTTCATCATGGCATATTGTTGGAGATCCTGGTGAATCAACTGCTGCAAACTTATACCTAACAAATGAACTAAACAACAATCTATCACTCACACTTTACATTGACAACATTGAATCTCCCGTAGGAAAAGAATTCATCTTACCGACAGATTTTATCTTTGATCAATACATAGAACTAGACGCATTACAGTCAAACACCGTGCCATTATTCTTCAACCTCCCAGTTACAGCGGAGCCTTCCACTCATACTGCTGAATTAATGATAGAAAGCTCTGCACACAACACCACTTTACCATTAAAGATCTCCGTTCCAATACATCGTGAAGCCAACATTACTGGTTCTCTAACTTACATACCAGAAAATAGAGACATTTATCTTTATGAAAGATACTCTGACACGCCATTTGATGTTAATTTAGAATGGCAAAACGAAGCAGATCTTGATTTATACGTATACGATTACTTCTCAATTGAAGATATTGCACATTCTGCTTCATTAATTGGCACTGAAGAATCTATTAGTATAATCGACACGCCAGGTAGTTTA
>Ga0008651_10000120_pt1 | contig 46281 bp, 49 predicted proteins | sample SaaInlV_200m_DNA_6_FD_59173 | JGI IMG/M metagenome (GOLD analysis project Ga0008651, IMG submission 59173) | Marine microbial communities from expanding oxygen minimum zones in the Saanich Inlet - SI037_S2LV_200m_DNA | ecosystem: Environmental > Aquatic > Marine > Intertidal zone ...
TTTGTAACAGTTAAATTAACACTATTACTAGAAGCTCCTAAATCTGATGAAAAAATAACTACTTCTGAACCTGACCAATTTATAGTTGGAGAAAAAGTTACTAAATTATCAGAAGAAATTATAACTCTTATTGAAGTGTTACCTGAAACAGTGTATGTAGTTGCTCCAGAAAAATAAGTATCTAAGTCGAAAACATTTGTATTATTTGAATCTTCAGCCCAAGATTGGTTTGCTATAGGACCTGAAAAAGTTGAAGTTGAAACTGTGAAAGTCCTATTAGCACTTGCAAAAGCAGTATCAAAATTTGCATTCTCTGCTAAACAATTCCATGTATATGTACCATCAGATAAACTTGAAACTGGAAATTGTGCAGAACTTATATTTCCTGTTGAAGAACTTGTTTCTGTCCAAGTACCAGTAACATCAGTGTAAAGTTTTATTGATGTCATGCTGTAAGTTTCTTCAGTTACCGAACAATTTACTAAAAAGGATGTTGAACTGTTGGAAACTGCATCTGTTGGAGCATTTAATGTAACAGAAAGTGCTGAGACTGACGGAATAATTATTAATAATAGTAAAACTAGCAAACCTCTTTTCATTATTTAAAATGAGTCAGGGTTATTTAAATAAGTTTGGATATGTTTGAGAACAATTATTTTTATAAAGTTGAAAAGAAAAGAATAGTTTATGTTTTGGACAATATTATTTTATCTGTTTTTGATTCTAGTTTTTCTAGTGTTTTTAAAATTAGGTAGATTGCAAATGGGTGGAAGAAAAGTTATGAGCTATCCAATGAGAGTTAGTATTGCATTAATCTTTCCTTTAGTATTTCTTTTAGTATTTTTATTTAGTTCAATCTTTTTATTATTTGTAATGGCATTGTTATTAATTGTATTATTAATATTCATGTTAATGTTTTTAGTAGGTAAAGTAGATTTCTTTTTTTCAAGACCTGAAGAAGATGAAGATCAAGAAGTAGTTGTTGTAAGAACAATTAGACCTAAAGTTAAAAAACGAAAAAAATTAAAAAAATAATAAAATAAAAAATTTATTTACTTCTACTCTTGTTTGATCTTCTACTTGGTCTTAACTTCTCAGCACCCATACCTTTCTTAGATAAACCTCTGGACTTTCTTGCAGCAGATGTCTTTCCTCTAAATACTCTGTTTGTATGTTTTCTGAATTTTAACCAAGCTAATTTAGGATCAGATTTAATTTCTGATTTGTATGGATCAACCATGATTACTTCAAACCAAGCATAAATACCATCTTTAGCAACTGGATAAGAATTTAGAACTTCCATATTTGCATGCTTTCTTTGAACTCTTTGTTCAGCAATCCATTGATAACTCATACCTACAATCTTTACTCTTCTTTGAGTTTTAGATCTTCGACCTTTCTTTCTCTGTTCTCTCTTTCTTCCACCACGCTTAACTCGAACTCTGTACATAACAATTCCGACTTTTGCACGATAACCAAGAGATCTAGCTCTATCTAGTCTTGTAGGTCTTTCAATCTTAACAACAGAATCTTCTTTTCTCCACTTAATTAGTCTTTCTTTGTATAATCCACCTAAATTTGCTTTAGGCTTTTTCCACATTTCTCCAATATATTTGTATATTCCCATTTGAATTCCTGTTATTTGCATCTAAAAGCAGGATTCAGGTTGTGATGCCCACATGTCCTTTAGCCAATAATGGTAAATAACTAATGAATTTGGAAATTTGAGAGTTTTTAAAGGTTTCTGTGATTATTGTTAAATATTGACATAGAATATATAAGGGAAAAGTTACTAAATTTTGAAAATGGGATTTGATTGCTTGAAATGTATGGGGAAACATTATAGTAAGCCTTTGAAATGTGGACATAGCTATTGCCCAATTATGTCTAAAGTTAAAAGTCTGCAAGGGAAAAAATTAGAGAAAAAAGATTTTCAAGGAACAGCACCAGGAGTTTTTGTTGGAAGATATAATTATCCCAAAATAAATGTAGGTATCTTAGCACCTCCAGAAAAAATTGAAAAGGATGCAGAATTATATGAGGCACCAAATGAATGGAGTAAAAGAAATTTTGAAATTGATGATGTTTTAAAATTTAGATCAGTTATAATTAATTCAAGTTTTCAATCTTATGTGAAAACAAATAATTCTAAATTTTTAAGTACTAGCCAAGAAGTTGCTATGTCATCAAAGCCAGTTGATCTTGAATTTAATTTAGATAAAAAACCACATTATAATGTAAAAACTTCTGATGTTGAAACTGTTATGGGAGCTAGAGCTGAATTAAAAAAAGCAATTATGCAAGAAAATCCTAAGATTGATAAAAAAGTGGATTATGTTGTTTCAGATAATGATTTGAAATCAGTAGGAGCTTTATCTATTTTATATAAAAAAGGTTATGATGAAAATTTCTTAACTAATTTATTATCTATAGGAACTTTAGGATTAAAAACACAAAGAAAATTAGTGCCAACAAGATGGTCAATAACAGCAGTGGATGATACATTAGGAAAAGATTTAATAAATGAAGTTAAAGATTTTAAAGAAATTGATTACAAATTATATTTTGGTGGATACTTAGGAAATTATTATTTGATTTTATTTTTTCCTAGAGTTTGGAGCTTTGAACTTTTTGAAATGTATATGCCTGATACATTGTGGAATCCAAATACAGAATTAAAAGTTATGACTGATCATGAGTTTTATGAAGGAAGAAAAAATTATGCTGATAATTGTGTTGGAGGATATTATGCTACTAGAATTGGTATTTTAGAAAAGTTCAAGAAATCAAAAAGGCAAGGAGCTGTGATAGTTTTGAGATTTATTACAAATGAATATTCAATGCCATTAGGTGTTTGGGTTGTAAGAGAAGCTACAAGAAAAGCTTTGGAAAATGAAAAAGAGTTTGATTCAAAAGAAGAGATGTTGAAATATGCAAAAGATTTAGTTATGAAAAAATTTAAGTATAATATGGATATGACTTTGAAAACAAGTAAAGTTTATGACCATATAAATAAACAAAGAACTTTGAAAGATTTTTTTAAAGCTTGAAATTATTAATTATATCTTTAACTTTTGATTCGTCCCAACCTTTGTCTGTTAAAAGTTTAGTTATTGAAATTGGATCCATACCTCGTTCAATTTGAGAATAGATATAATTTTTCAATTTTGATGTAAACTCATCTTCTTCTTCAAAAGTTAATTCACTATCTTCAATATCATATAATTTCCCAGTACTTAAAATTGTAGAGATCCCAGCTCTAAAGAAATAGAAAATTGCAAAGTTTGCAAGGATTATGTAAAGTAATATTGCTACACTTGTTGAAACTGATTCTGAATCAAAATCTGCTGCAAGTAATGAAGATAAAACTTCTTCAGCAAAACTTTCTTCTTCCTCTTCTTCTTCAATCTCTTCAACCACTTCTTCAACAATAGTATCTCCAGTTGTAACATAGAAAGTTGCAAAAGAATCTAATTCAGCATAATAATATCCGAAATCTTCATCTTCCTCAATTAATTCAAAAGCAAAAGTATTTCCATCCTTATCTTGAATTATTAATTCTTGATCAAGATAATTATCTGACCAGGATTTTTCAACACCATAAATAATAGATAAAGTATCAAGTTCTGAATCTTTTAAATTTAATCCATCAATATAAAAGGATTTGTAAATATCATCTTGAGTATTAACATTAGATCCAACTAAAATAAATACATCTTCTTGGTTAGTATTTGAAGTGAAGTAAAGTTCTAAAATACCTGTTTCTTCATCATAAACTTCTAAGTAGTTTTCTTCCCCACCAAGAATTTCTGTAAAATAAAATTCTAGTTCATAAAATTCTTCTTCTTCTTCAATTTCAATCTCAATTACATCGTCAGCAGCTAAGCCTTCTCCTGATGAAGCTGCTGTTGTAGATCTAGATAGAATTAAATCTTCTGTAAGGTTTACAAAGAAAGTATAAGTTCCCATTTTAGTAGTATTAATAAGTTCGTCTCCACCAGAAGAAGATAATGTGTAAATGTCAGAATAAAATTCAGACCAGTTACCTAAATTATTTGCCGGATCAAATGAATGATTAAAATAATAAATTCTTGCTGTATCTCTTTCTCTGTCGTCAGTATCTGAAGAAGAATAAGCTAAATCGATTGTAATGTTTCCAGTAATGTTGTTTTCAATATTTTCATCTAAAAAATAAGTCATATATTTTGTTGGTGCCTTTATACCATAATCAATGGTTGTATATTCAGGAAACTTTGCCCAAGTATGAACAACCAGATATGCTTTTCCTGTAATATCATTTTGAGTTGTTAAATTTAGTGAATCTGTTGTTGTAATACTTAAATTATTTACTTGATTTGCAGTGAAATTATATTTAGCTGAAGTTTCATAAATTGCATCTTCATTTTCAAAAACATAATAACTTGTAGTTTCATTTGTAGTTCTACCAAAAGAATCATTACATAAGAAATAAAATGTATCAATACCATACTCAGTAATATTTACAGTAACATTGTGACTCATACTATCTGGACTACTCATTGGTTCAAAAGCAATAGATTTATTTTTCCAATAACAAGTTGAAAGCTCGTCAGTTGTTAATAATAGTAATGTTGATGCATCAGATAATTCTTTTGAAGGATCATCAGTAATTGAAATTACAGGAGCTCTGGTTTCAAAAACTACAGTTTCATTATCCCAAGCTGAAAAATATGTTGTTCTTGACCTATCTGATAATTGTGCTTTAGAACTTAATGCTCTTGCTTGCCATAAATAAGTTCCATCAGCATAACTAGAAGGTGAAACATAACTGTAGTTTGTCCAATTTAAATTTGTAATTGAATCTCTAGCAACATTACTTATTCTGATTTCATCTATAACACCATCAAACTGTGCACCTGAATTTGTCCTTGAACCTACGAAAAAGAAACCTTGAAAATTATGAGGAATAGCATCCAAAGAAGTTTTATTCACTTGAACACCATCAAGAAATAAAGTTACATTTTTTTCGGTCTCCCAAGAAAATGCAATATGGTGCCATTCTGAAGCTGACCATGAACTTATATTATATGTTAAAGGTGTATGAAGATTATCTCCAAATCTTAAACTTAATAAAGAATTTGTTCTATTTAATTCAATCCTATCATTATTTTGATGTATGAAAAAATTATCTTCTGAATCAGTAGGTGCCCAATAAGGTTTTGCCCAAAATTCTATTGTTCCGGAGATATTTGAAATTACTCCTGATGCTGAAATTTTTAAATAATCAGTTGAACCACTTATTTCTAATCCTTCACTCCATCTACCGGGTTCAAATCCAGTATCTTCTGTAAGCCAAGAATTTGAATTAAGATCTTCTAAATTTTCAAAATGTTCTACTAATATAGTATAGTTATCATCTGCTTTATCTAATTCTGAAAAATTATTTATTGCAAATCTAGAAAGGATAGGGGAGGAAAAATTACTAAAATTAGCTAATATAAATTCATAATAGATATAATCTGAATCTATATCAGTTGCATTTGTCCAATTAAATGAATAAGAACCTAAACTTAAATTTAATGAAAAACCAGGCGCAGTTAAATTTGTTGCACTAACAGGATTATTTTGAATGTGGGTAGTATAATTTCTAAGTTTTAAATTTATATCAGTCAGTGTTGGTGAAATTGCTGTATCTGAAGTTTCAAAAATTGCCCTATATTGAAAAACATCATTTAATGCAGGAGTATATTCTCCATTAGAATTATGATATCTACCAATGTAATGTTCATAAGCATCTTGTTCAGATAAAGTTCTATTGTAAATTATGACAGAATCTATTGAACCATTAAAAGTAGATTTCCCATCAGAACCACCTAATTTTAAAATAGATGTACTACCAGCAATAGTTCCATTCATAGTAATATTAGATTCTTTTTTTCCATTCAAATAAAGAGATGTCATGTTATCTGCATTATTTGAAATTAATATATGTGACCAACTATTTAGAGGAAGTACAGAAGTACTATTTAAAGAATAATCTACATTACCAGTATCCATAATAAATTGTAAATTTCCTGAAGAATTTGTATGTAGTTGATAATTGGTCTTTGAAAGAAAACCAATGTCTTCAACAGTATTTCTTGGTTTTACCCAAATTTCTATAGAATAATTCTGTACTGTACTTAATCTTAAATCAGTAAATCCATTAGAAACAGATGTAACAACCTTCCCAGAATACAAAGCACCACTAGAATGAACACCATCATAAACAAAATAATTTGGTTTTATTATTAGATCATTACCTGTTCTTAATTCAGTTGTTAAATTTGTTTCTTTTGATGTAAAATCTAAAGCTAAAACTATATTATCATCTTTTGCTCTTGTTGGATCTGAACCAGAAAATTCACTCCAAACTATACTCTCGTTGTATAATCTGTGACCAGTTCTTAATTGCATTGTTAAATTTGTTCCTGCAGGAGTTTCATTATTCCATCTTAAGAAAGCTTCATCATTCCAATCTTTAAGTTCAAAAATTTGTGATGTGAAATTACCTCTGGAATAATAAACTGTTGAATCATTTGCTAAAGTAATGTTGCCTGACTCTGCTGTTATGTTTACATTTGTTAAAGTTCCATTATTGTAATTATATTTTTGAGTCTCTGCAATTAATGTTGAATTTCTAGAATAAGTAATTATTCCATTTTGGTAATGATCCAAAACTTCTGTAGCTGTTAAACTTCTATTAAAAATAGCATATTCATCAATCAATCCTCTAAAAGGAAGACCTGATTCATCTGTTCCTATGTAAGCTGTACCGTTCATTCCTGTAAGAGCTAAATTGTAAGATGTTGAATTATCTAAAACACCATTAACATAAATTGAAATTGTTGAGGAATCATAAGTAAATGCTAAATGAGTCCAAATATTTTTAGGAGCTCCACCAAATGTTGAAAGTTTTAATCCAGGATCTTCTCCAGAACCTTGAAAATCAATTTGAGGTTCATAAGCATTTACAGAAATTGTAAAAGTTCCATAATCAAAAACTTGAAGATCTGTTGCTGCTGTTGGATAAACCCAAAATTCATGTGTAAAATTCATTGTATGATTTAATTCTGAAGGTGTTGTGATTGTCATATTTTCGGTTGCTGAAAAAACAATTGATTTTGAATATTTTCCAGTATCCCAGCCAAGACTATTTACTAAGACCCCATTATTTCTTCCTATTACATCATTAATTGTAGTTCCTGAGCCTTCATCAAAAGGCCAATATGCAATTAGGTCAGCATTTGATTGAGGAAGAATTGCACAGTCTACATATTCTCCAACAGAAAAGTTTCCTGTGTCTAAAGTTGAATTTCTATTTGCTGAACCCAAATAAGAATCATTTAGATACCATAAATAATAAAGGTGTGTAACATCAGTACTAGTTGTACCATTTGCACAGGTTAAAGTATTATTGTTAAAAGCTGTTTGAGGTTCTATCGCTAAATAATCAACTTGAAAAGTTCCTGTAGAGTTAGCATCAAACCAATTATCATATGTTTCAAAAAGAGAAGTTGTATCTTGCTCTTCAGAAGTTTCTGCTGTTGCTTCTTCAGAAAAAGTTTCTGTTATTGTATCTTCAAAAGTTTCAGTAATAGTTTCTAGAATTGATTCTTCTTCAGGTTCTTCATAGGATAAAGAGAAATAAACATACTTGCTTGCTACAACAGAATCATCAACAATTAAATCAACATAAAGATAACCTTCGAGTAAATCATAATTTCTTAAGTCTATAGAAATTTTATTATTTTGAACTAAATCAGTTAAATCATTAATGTCAAAAAAAGTTTCATTTTGGCTAATACGAATAAATGAATTTGTTAAATCCCAAGTATCATCAATGTCAAAAGTTACAATGTTTGTAGTTTCTAAAAAAAAGAAACCAGTTAAAGTACTCCATTGCAAAAGAAAAGTTATTAGGATAATTCCAAGAAAGATAAATAAGATTGCAGATTTAGGGAATTTTTTAAAATTTTTTATTTTTTTTTCTTTTTCTAAAGCTTCAGATTCAGAAGTTCCAAGATATTGGTTCCGAATTTTATTATCCTTATCCTTGTAAGTAGTATGATAATAAGTTCTCCCCTCAATTGTTTTCTTAAACATAAATAACCTCTTTTAATTTTAACTAACTACTTAAGCTTTAAAAATTTTTTCTTAATTAAATTATATAATGATTATAATAAATGATATATAATAAAGCTTAAATAGGAATAAAGTCTATACTTATTATAATGAGAACTGGTGTAAAAGTTGGGGATGCTATGACACAAAATCCAGTAATTGTTTCTATGGATAGGACTGTTAGCTATGCTTCAAAGATTATGTTGGAAAAAAGAGTTGGTAGTCTTTTAGTGATGGAAGGAGATAAAATTAAAGGTATTATTACTGAAAAAGATATTGTTAGAGTTATTGCAAAAGGTATGAGTCCTAGAAGAGTAAAAATTCCTGAAGTTATGAGAAAGAAGTTACATACAACAAAACCTGATGAAGATCTTTATGAAGCTGTAAGACATATGAAAAAAAATAAGGTTAGAAGATTGCCTGTTGTCTATAGAGGAAAATTAGTAGGTTTGTTGACCCATACAGATATTTTAAGATTAGAACCAATTTTATATGAAATGATGTATGATTGGGCAAATATGAGTTTAAGTAAAAATCAAATGAAAAAAGATATTGAGGAATAAAAAATGACAAAAGAAAAATCTCAAGAAGGTTATTGTGGACAATGTGAAAATTTTGGACAACTACATGAAGTTGATGGAAAATTAATCTGTGCTGAATGTATGGAAGAACAAGGACTAAAAGCTCATGAAGATGATTGACCGAAAGGGTTATTAATAAAGTTTGATATGAATTAGAATATGGGGAAAGAAAAGTTTAAAACATTACCAATTTTTATTGAGTATCAAATTACACATAATGCTTATATTGATTTCTTAGAAATAGTTAGAAATTTGCCTTCTTTTTTTGATGAACATAAATATTATTTTTTTGAGCAGAAAAGAAGTGAAAAAGATACAGGTGTAGGTTTTGAAATTGAATCTGTTTGGATTGCTAGTAGAGAAGTTGATCACTATGTAAAATTTGAAATACAGATTCAATTATTTTTAAGAGATGTTAGAAAAGTAGTTTTAGAAGATGGAAAAGAAACGTTTTGGGCAAGAGCAATAGTTAGATTAAATTCAAGTATGGTGAAAAATCATAATAAAACATTTAAAACAGATTGGTGGAATGAAACCTTAAGACAATTCTATGAAAGGTATGTTATAAGACCTAGGTTAGATGCATTTGAAGGAAAAGCTGTGGAAGATTGTTTAGACTTAGTAGAGCATATTAAATCTCGAATGAAATAGAAAGATTTATATTAGTAATTTCTTTAGAAAAGTTTATGGTAGAAGTAGATTTTATAAGTTCTGCAAAGACAATAAGTAAAACTTTAACATATGATCAAAAAGAATTGTATAATTATTTGATGAATTGGTTCTCTGAAAGACACTATGATGTTATTGAATTTGATTATAGTGAGAGAGTAGTTGATGAAGATAAAAGAGTTTATGCCTTTAGATGGAGAATGGAAAAAAGGTGTGAAAATTTAATAAAGCAAGTTATTGAAATGAATTTTGAAGCAGCTGCTGATGAAGCAAGAGTTGAAATGCAAGATGGAAGTATTAGAGTTGCACAAAAAGGTGAAGTGAAAATTAAAATGAGACCTTTTATTGAAAGAGATGTTGAAGATGATTGGAGTATGCATCCAAGAGGTCCTGAGAGAAGAGTTCTAAGAGAATTATTTGATAAGATTGTACAGAGAAGTAGATTAGGTAATTATGAAAAAGATTTGAAAAATGATTTTGATAATGTTGTTAAAGATATAAAGACATATTTGAAAGTTCATAGATATGATTGAAAAAAAATAAAAAAAGTAAAATATTTTATTCGTTTGGACATTCGTCTGGATTCATTATTATCAACCCCCTGTAAAATTTTTGGGATTATTTCTTTATATATCAAAAGTTTAGCAAAAGGAAGAGGTTACTTTTGAGAAATAGGTTACTAAAATAAATAAAAGCTTATAAATTTTGAATTAATTAGTTTGATTATGTCTTGGAACTTAAATAATGGAGCTAATTTAGATTTAGATTTATTGAAGAATAATATAGGAAATGAAATGTTTGTTCAGTTTGCTCATAAATCTTGTTTACCTCAAATTGATATTTTGGACCATAATTCTTTGATTGGTTATGCTGGTTTATTACTTAGTAAAACTATTGGAAAAACTTTTAAGGATATTAGATTAGGTAGCCAAGTTACAGTTAGTAATTTAGGTTATATGAGAGACGTGCAATTTAGAGATTTAAGAGGAGAGGTTGTTGAAATTGAAAGAAGGCCAGGATTTATGTATGGTTTTAGATTAGATGAAGTATTAGCTGATGAAGATAAAATTATTTTAAAAGGATTTGGTGGTAAAATTTTATTAAAAGAAGCAATGATTAGACCAGATTATTATATTAAAGCTGATATTCATCCACAGATTTTTAGAAATATTTGTTACCATAGTTATGGAACTTTTCCTTACATCAAAAAAGATGATTTTTGGAAACCTTCTTTTTAAGTTAAATTAATAAAAAATATTGATATTTGAGTATTTTGAAGAGAGAATATATTACAAAAAAGAAAAAAATTACATCTCTTTTAATAGAGCATGTTCATTCCAGAAATTAGTGTCTTGGAAAGGAGGTGCAAATTTACCAGGAAATAAGGTTAATACTGCATAAACTTTTGTAAATTCATTAAAGGTAATATTACCACCATATTTTTCACTAAATAAAGTTTCAACACCTTGACCAAATTTAGGATTAAATCCAACTAAAATAAAATTCATTAATTGAGTTTTTGGAATCTTTCCTTTAGTTGTATATACTAAATTGATATTTGATCCCCTAACATTTTCTTGAGGTAGGACACCAATTAAATCTGGACTTAATTTTACTAAATTGTTAAATCCACAATCTATACCAATGTCTACTTCTTTTATTTCAACTCTATCCCCTTTTAATTTTCTTGGAGTTACATGAGCTTTTAAAACAAGAAGTAATTCTCTTGCTGTTCTTACCTCTAAAAATTTTGAACTAACTTCTTTGGATGTTGAACCATGTTTACCAAGAAGATAAGATGGTGAAAAAACAATAAGTTTGTCGTCTACTCTTAATACTACAGTCCCAATCTTTGGAAAGACTGAAACAACACTTACAGAATCAAATTTTGATTTTTTATTAAAGAATGCCATATTTATTGTATAAGTATTAGCATTTATATGTCTTACTAAAATTAAAGTTAAATTAATAAAGAATATTGATATTTGAGTATTATGAAGAGAAAATATATTCTAATTACTTTATTTTTATTATTAGCAGTATATTTCTTATTACCATTTCTTAATGATTTGTCACAAGATAAAATCCCTTATCCTATAATTACAATAGGAGATACAAATATTTTGAAAGATATTGAAATTAATTCTTATGCTTCTCCAATATTTTTAGAAGGAAATGAAAAAGCTGTTTTAATTATTCATGGGTATTTAGCTTCGCCACAAGAAGTTGAACAACTAGCTAATTATCTAAATGAAAAAGGATATACAGTTTTTGCTCCTTTAATGGAAGGTCATGGGAGCGATTATAAAGATCTTGAAAATGTTTCATGGGAAGATTGGATGGAAGAGAGTGAATATTATTATGGATTATTAGATGAGAATTATGAAGAAGTTAATGTTATTGGATTCTCTTTAGGTTCTTTATCAGCTTTGGAGTTGTCAATGAACTATGAATTAGATTCTTTAACAGTAATTGGTTCTCCAATTTTTATATTTTTAGAAGAAATAAATGATTTAGATTTTTATGTCGAAGAAATTTCAGAATATATTCCTTATTTTAAAAAAGCTAATGTAATTACAGATATTGTTATTGGAAGACAAACTTACTCTTTTATTCCAACATCAAGTGTTTTAGAAGTTATGGAATATTCTGAGGAAGTTAGAGATAATTTAGGAAAAGTTGATGATGAAATTTTTATTGTACATGGGAATTTTGATACTACTTCTGATCCTTATAGCTCTGAGTATATTTATGAGAATATTTCAAGTGAAGAAAAAGAGATATATTATGTGAATTCTTTGCATACAGTATTGATGGGAATACATGATCAAGATGTTTTTGAGAATATTTTGGAATTTATAGAATCATAAACTTATTAAAGTAGAATAAAAAAATGAGTTTTATGAATCTTGATTATTTATATGAAAGGGCTGAAAGTGGAAATGGTTTAGAACCTTATGAAGCTAGAGAATTATTTGATAGATTGAATAGAATAGAATTGCCTTATGCTCGAGAAATTGCAACAACACTTAGAGAAGATCAAATTGGAGATAAAGCTAGCCTTTATACTTGTCTTTATATTTCTAATGAATGTGCAAATGCTTGTCCATATTGTTCTTATTCATCCTCAAATAAGGAATTAGAAAGAAGAACTTTAAATTTAGAACAAATAGAAGAAGAAGCTAAAGCAATTAAAAAATCTGGTGTTTCAAATGTTATATTAATTTCTGGTACTTTGCCCGAAGGAAAGTATAGAGATCTAATTATTGATTCAACTAAATTAGTAAAATCTTTAGGATTAAATCCTTGGATAGAATTTGAAAATCTTTCTAAAGGTACTATAAGAGAATTATCTCAAATTGGTGCTGAACATTTTTTACTATTTCAAGAAACTTATGATCCAGAGATTTATAGGAAAATTCATAGTAAAAGTAGATATAAAAATAATTTTAGTAGAAGACTTGCAAGAGGAAGTGAAGCATATATGGATGGTTTCCCTAATATTGGTATAGGTGCATTGTTAGGCTTACAAGAAGATATTGGTTTGGAAATAAAAAGTATTTGTGAACATGCGAACTTCTTAAAAGAGATTGGTGCGAATGTTTCTATTTCTTTGCCGTCAATAAAAGGATCTCCAGATCGAAGATTTAGAAGACCAAAATCAGAAGATATTGAAAAAGCATATATTACGTTAAGAATGGCTTTGCCAAATGTGTCCTTAGCTCTAAGTGGAAGAGAAGCTTCAAATTTGAGAGATAGACTTTTTCCAGTTGTTGATTTAATTGGAACTGGTGGAGTAACAAGTCCTGGAGGTAGAACTCTAAACTTTGATCAAAAAAAATCTCAACAATTTCCATTGACAGATAGAAGATCACCAAATGTAATAAAAAGTGTTCTAAAAGATTTAGAAATTGAAGTAGTAGATGATCTTGTTCGGGGGAATTAGAATTATTCTTCTAAAAGTCTGTAAGCATATGTAAGTTGTAATTCTTTTCTCTCTGGATTTAAAGGAATATCTTTTGCTTCAGGAAATATACTGTAAATTCTTTCCCAGTCAACTGTTCCATAAGGAGAAGCATCAACCATCCTTAAAGATTCAATCATAACTTTTTTATAAGTTTCATAATTACCTATCCTTTCAGATAAATATCGTTTTGAGATTTCTTGTTTTGCAAGTTCTGGATATTCTAAAACTACCAAAGCATTATTGATATACCAATCTAATTTGTTTTCGTTTGGAACAAAAAGACCTGTATTTTCATTTACTATCAAATGTTGTATAAGAGTTACCTCAACACCTTCAGTAGGATATAATATGGATAAAGGTAGATCATTTTTAACAATCCATCTCTCAGCATCAGCTTTAGTTTCAGGATAGTCTCTTCTTAATTTCTTCATTAATACTTGAAATTCTTTATCATGTTCAACATAAATATCTATAATCCCTTGAGTTTTTGCTAGTAATTTTTCTCTGTCACTTTCTTTCCCCTTTAGTATTGGAAATTGATAAAAACCTAGATTATAAAAAAATATTGAGTTTCGTTCTCCTCTTATTTTAAACACAGGGTCGCCATCTGCAATTACTTTCTTAAATAATTCTCTAGCTAAATCTGTTGTTTCATCATTTCCAGGATAATAAGCTAAATCAATACTCTCAATTCTAACTTCAGGAAATGTCATAACTAATTCATCTTTATGTAATAAACCCTTTGTAAGAACAGAATATTGAACATCTTTCCAAAACTTTTTTTCTGTTTCTAAAATAACAATTCTTCTACTTAATAATGCACCCAGTGCTTTAACTATGTCTGCTCCTGGTTCTTCTTGAAAAACAGCCCTAGATTCATTCTTTAGTTTTCTTAAAAGTGATGACATAAAATAGAATTTTAAGTGTTAATTTATAAAGCTTTGGAATTAGAATTATTTTATCCTTCTTCTATAAAAATCGGCTAAAAAAATGTTCTTTGTAAATGAACCTGCTGGAATACCTACTAAAATAATCCACATTGCAAAAAAGATTAAAGCTAGACCTATACTTTTTAATATAGTCATAAGATAGTCTCCAAAATTGTTGAAAACAGCTTTTAAAATTTTAAATTCAAATAAAGAAGCTACAGTTTCCTTGTTAAAGAAATTAATTGTTAACATAGGAACTACTAAAATTTTCAGTAAAGTATCAATACTAAGTCTTAACCAATCATTAATTAAAGTTAAAATAAGCATTAATCCAATATATACAAAAATAAAAGGAAGAGCTTTTAGAAACATCATAAAACCTAATTTTAAATCACTCTTAAATTTTAAGACAGGTAATTTTTTGAATTTACCTTGAGAAAATTCTTTTACAATTCTAATACCGTATCCACCCAAAGCAAACCAACCAATGATAGGTAAGAATAACCATAGAATATTCCACATAGCTTTTGCTCTGTTGAAAGGATATTTGAATGCAGTATTAAAATCTAAGGATTTCATGTTTATTGTAAATTTGAAGAAGTTTATAAAAGTTTAGTGCAATAAGCTCTAATCTAAAATAGAAAAGTATTTTAATAATAAAAAGCTTTATTTTTATATGAGTTTTTTTATTGGAATATCAAGATGGTTTAAAAAAAGGATTGGTCGATCACATAAGACTCTTTTAATTAATTCTATTAACAAGTTAAATCCTAAATTAGAGGAGTTATTTGAAAATATTAATACTGATGTAGGAAAATATCAATTTCGAACAGAACTGGATAAATGTCTGAAACATATATCTCAATTGGAAATTAGAATTAATAAAATAAAACCTGAAGAAAAAGCTTTGATTGAAAAAAGAGCTGGAACAAAAGGAAGAGAATTTTTTACAATTGGTGCTGCTTTAATTTCTACCTTTAAATTAATATTTGTGAAAATAAAAGGAGATGTAAGAAAGAGGGATATAATTGATATAACAAATACATTAAAAAATATTGAGAGTCAAGTTGAGAAATTGAATATTTTAGCTACTCAAATAGAGAAATTATTAGTTCCACGAATATTTGATAAAAGTAAAGCTAAAGCTTTTCCTGGAGCTGAAGGTAGATCTACTGATGGGATTAGTATAGCTGATATAACTAGTCTTGCAAAAGGTTTTGGATTTGATGTAAGAAAAGGTAGTAATCATACGATTACTATAGATTTTGAAGATAAAGAACAACCATGTTCTTTAGGACCTACAACAGATTTTGATAAACATGTAAGTAGAAGATTAGCTAAAGCTACAGGTAGAAATAAAAAAGAGATTTCAAAATTATTAAATGCTATCTAATTCTTGAATTTTAATAATAAGAGCTTCATATTTTGGTAATATGTCTTTAGGGAGATATTCACTTAATTCAAAGAAAGATACTGTTTCATTAAAAGGATTATATACAAGAATTGCTGGATCACCATCTTCTCTAGGTTTAAAATAGGGTAATAATTCAACTTCATCAAAACCTAATTCATTCATTTTTTTTAAAGCAACAAGAAAAATCTCCCCTTCTAAAGTGCCTTTTCTTTCCCTCAATTCATTAAGAAAATTTTTATCATAATTAATCTTAGTTTTTTCTAATTCTATTTGAAATAAATCCATAATATCAAAAATTTAGTTAGTATTTATAAAACTTTGTAATTGCTTTTGATTAAATATTAGAATGCTCTAGGAGTAAATTTTATTTTATTCTCCATTGAATTTGAACATCTCTTTGAGAATCTGAATTAATTCCTTTCTCTTATCCAGACTGATATCAGCTATAATGAAAACTTTATCTTTACCAAAAATAAGATCTATTTTATAATCTTCTCCAGAAAAATTAAATCTTTGGTCAATAATCTCTTCAACTTTTTTCTTTACTTTTTTTCCTGGTTTTTTCTCTCTTGCTTCTTCAATGGATTGATATTCATCAGTATAGAAATATTCTAAGTGTATCTCTTCTTGAAATAGGTCCTTTAATACTTTTTCTATAAAGTCAATAATTTTTTGTTCTTTATTTAAGACTATATAGTTATATCGACCTTCATTTCCGATTCCATGAATATTTCCTTTCATAATGTTGAGAAGTCATTAAGATTATATAAAAGTAATGGGCCAGGGAGGACTCGAACCTCCGATATTCTCCTTGTAAGGGAGACATCATAGCCACTAGATCACTAGCCCGTGATATACTCATAGAAATTTAGTATTTTAAAAAGCTTTCTATAGAAAATCTTTAATAAGAGTTCTAATATCAGGCTATATATGATAGATGAATTTGATATTGGAAGCCTAATTGAGAATGAATGTTGCGGAGAAGGAAGTATTTGTGAAATTGATGAGTTTTCTGGAGATGTATATGCAAAATGTTCTTGTGGGGAAATATATCTAGCTTACCCAGTTTATTCAAGTGAATCTTTTTTTGATGGAGATTATTCTAGTTTTTTTAATGTTCAATAATCTTCAATTCTACTTTATCGTCAAGATCTAAAGAACATGTTCCACCTATAGGGAAAGTCATCATAATGTTAGTATGACCAAAATCTAGACCAGCAAGAATAGGTAAATCTTTTAATTCCTTTTTAGTCTCAAGAATTTTTAATAATTTCTCCTTTGTCATTTTAGATTTTGTTTCAAATCTTCCAAAAACAATAGCTTTTACACCTTCAAAACCAGGTAGATGAATTATAGATTGTAAATCTCTGTCAAAATTTAAGACAAATAAATCTTCGTCTTCAACACAATCTTCTAGGAATAAAATTGAATCTTTTAAATCAGGCATAAATTCTGTACCATGAAGTAAATTAAAAGTGCAAAGATTTCCACCAATAATTTTTCCTTCAACTTTACCTTTGTTTATTACAAAGAAACCTTCATTTTCCTTAGGTGTGATTTTTTGATCTATCCACCATTCATCTTCAAACCAAGTCTTTGAAGCTTCAACTGTAAATTCTTTATCTTGAGATAAGCATTTTTTGAAATATTCTTTATTATAATCTGCACCATTTTCTAAAGCAAAAGTTGAAAAGTGTGGACCAGAATATGTAATTAATCCTGTTTTTGTTGTTATAGCATTTGCTAAAGCTGTTATATCAGAATAGCCACATAAAATCTTAGGATTGTTTTTAATTAGTTCGTAGTCTAAATATTTTAAAAGTTGATTTGAATTAAAACCACCAATAACTGTAAGGATTGCTTTTACATTTTTATCAGAAAAAGCTTCATGAAGATCATCTACTCTAGATTGTATTGAAGATGACATGAAAATATCTGACTCTTTGCAATTTTTTGAGAAAGTTACTTTGAAACCTTCAGTTTCTAAATTTTTTATTGCAGAGTTAATATTCTCTTCTGAAAGTAAAGATAAAGATCTTGCTGGTGCGATTACTCTAATTTCGTCGCCTTGTTTTAATTTTTCTGGAATTATCATGAATAAAAGAATTATTAGGAAATATTTAAATGTTTGTCAATCAATTCAACTTTCTCTTTTCTATCTATTTGTTTGTAAAATTCTCTAGCCCATTTTAAGGGTAATATAGGTATATCTAAATTTTCCCAAGTCATTTCTTGAATTTTATCAAAATAATTTATTTTTCTATCACCATAACAATTTATTTCAATTTCAAAAGAGTTAATATTACATATAATTGAAGGGCCATTTATCTTTTCACTAAAAAAATCTTTTTCAATATATTCTTTAAGTTGATTTCTGAAAATTTTTATTCCTTCTTCATCAGTTGTAATGTCTAAATCATTTACAGAAGTTTCTATTCCTTGAATTAGTAAATTTGCACTGCCTTCAAGTCTCCAAGTAAATTTTTGATTATCAAGATGGCTTAGAATTATTTGTATTATTTCTTTAATGTCAGTTTTGTTCATTGTTACTTGGAGAATATTTTATTATTTAAATGTTTTTACCATGATGAAAATATATTCTATATTCTTTAGAATGTTTTTTACATAAGACTTTTATTTTTTCTTCAAGTTCTTCCCAATAAATCTCATTTCCTTTGTCATAAATCTCTTGATATTTTTCTAATAAATCAGGAAAATTTTCTTTTATAAAATTAAAAATTTGTACTCTATTATTTGCTCTAATATTTAAATTTTCAAACATAAAATAATCTACATAATCTTTTGTTGATTCTATAATTTCTTCAATCTCACTAATATAAGGAAAGAGTGGTGAAAGGAAAACAAATGTTTTTAGACCTGCTTCTTTAGCTTCCTTAAGAGTTTTTATTCTAATCTTAGGAGAGCTTGCAAAAGGTTCTAATTTTTTACTGGTTGATTCATCAAGAATTGCAAGAGAAAAACCCACAGTAATATCTTCAAACTTTTGTAATATATCAATGTCTCTTGCTAGTAATCCATTTTTAGTTAAGATTTCAATTTTTGTTTTTTCATTAACTAAAGCTTTTAGAAGATTTCTTGTAATTTGATATTTTGATTCAATCGAATGATAAGGATCTGTAACAGAACCAAAAAGAACTGTTTTTCCTTTAATTTTATTTAAATTGCCCAAAACAGAAACAGCATTTATTTTTACATCAACAAATTCGCCCCATTTCTCGTCGCCGTGCCCTGTAAACCTTCGCATGAAATCAGCATAACAATAAATACAAGAATGTAGACAACCAATATATGGATTGATTACGAAATCAGCAGAAGGTAATTTGCTAGGAGTGATTATACTTTTAACTTCAATTTCTTTGATTTTAATTATATTAGACATAAGATTTTTGTTTTTTTATTAGTTATAAATGTTGGGGAATAAATTTAAAAGAATTATTCTAAAATAGAAGTGATTCTTTTTTTCAATAAAAATTTAGGGATTTCAGTTTTAGCTTTTTCAAATTTTTCTTTGTGATCCTTTAAATAATTTTCAACAAAAACATTTGTACATTTTTTACATTCACTACAAAGAACTAATCCACTTCTACATTTAATATTAAGTTCTTCAGCTTCTTCTTGATTTAAAAAATGATACTTCTGAAGTAAAAATATGGAACAAACTTCTGGAACACCACCAAGTTCTTTTTGGTATTTGGAAGACATTATCCCACCAGTATAAGCCTTTTTAATTTTATCTTTTGCCTCTTTAATGTCATCAGTTAAAAAAATACTACTTCCTTTAATTGAAGCAGACATCTTTCCACCAGCACCTAATAATCCAGGTAAAAATTTCATAATTAATTCAGCAGGAGGGAGCATATCATTTTTCTTAGCAATATCTCTAGCAAGTAATATATATGGATGTTGATCAATCCCAATTGGAATTAATGTTATTATTGGACCATTAAACTCAATATACTGTGGAAGTAAAATCTGTGAAACTTGAACTGCACCTCTATAAAATAAAGAACCTACATTATCACTATCTTTAAATCCGAAAAGACTTCTTATTTTTGAAATCTTTAATTGTTTAGATAATTGCATAGCAACATTATAAATATCAGGATAATCTGAATCTACAAAGATATGTGTTTTTTCAGGATCAAAACCCATAGCTATAATGCTAGGCATAACTGATTCATAAGCAATTTTTCTAGATTCTGCTAAAGTTTTTGTTTTATCAACAATATAACTTTCATCATTTGTAAGAGGAATAAATATTTCAGCTCCATGTTTTTGTAACCATAAAAGTTCATCAAAAATAGTTTTATGTCCAAAATGTAATGGTCCAGAAGGATTTAAACCTGAAACAACTGCCCAAGGTTTTTTACTAACAATAGCTGTTGCAATTTTGTCGATATCTTTGTGAGCAAAAGCAATATCTTTTTTCATATTCTCACTTGGTTCAGGAAAATATTTTTTGAAACGAGTTAAATCTTTTAATCTAAGTTCTTTTGATTTTTCAATATAATAATCCTCTGCTTCCTCTTTTAATCTTTCTTTTTCAACGTGTTCTTTTTTTGAAATACTTTCAATGTCCATTGTTATTAACCTCAAATTGTTCTAAAATATTTTTACTTAATAAATTATAAACCTCTTCTTTAAATTTATCTATATCCATATTTTCTAAATAAAATTGGTCATGTAATTTAATAGCTTCAATTTGACCATTTAATCTCTGTGCAGCCATCTCTGAAATAATACCAATATCTAGAATAGGATTTGGAAGATTTTGATTTTTTGAGATAAACGAATCTGTAATTAGTTTTTTAGCAGAATCTAAATTAGTTTTTCCAATTAAAATTCTGTTATCTTGTAATCTTTTACTCGCAGCTTTATATGCTGTAATACCATGTTCTTCTATATCTTCATGTGCAATAAAATAATCAAAATCTAAACCCAAAGGAAAAGTTGGAGTTAAATAAGCAGTAAGTAATTCTTTTTTATTTAATTTAGTTAATATTTTATTTGCAACAATATCATATAATTTTTCTCGAGGAGGACCAACCTTTATATCAAGATCAATTATTGTTGCTATTTCTTCAAATGAATAAGCAAATTCTTTTTCTCTCTCAATTTCAATTTTGCTTGGAGGAACAGTTTTTTCAATATCTTTCATAAGCTCTTCATTCGAATTACAGATCTCTTTTATTAAGTCTAAATTTTTCTTAAACTCTGGAGTGTTATTATAATCACTCATTAATTCGATTCTCAAATCAGTTTTATAAATTTCATTAATTTTTTTTACAAAATTTAATCGATCTTTTCCAATTTCAATAAATTTTTCTTTTAATTTTGAAGGAATGTTTCTGCAAGCTGCAGTATCTGCAATTAGAATAATTGGCTCAACATTAAAACCCATATTTTTTAAACAATAAGCTAAATTTGCTACAAAAAAGTAATATTTGATACTATCAATTGTATTTCCTTTATCGTCATAAGTTTCACCATAAAAAATTTTTATTTTTTGAGATTTTCGAGACAATATTTTAGATAAATCAGAATATTCTTGAACTAATCCTTTTTGTGCAAACAATTCCTTTATTTCCATTATATATCTCCATTATTCAGATAAATTTAAATAATATCTATTATTTATAAGCCTTACTTAATCGGGAACGTAGCATAATCTGGTAGTGTCGTCGGCTCCAAAAAAATTCTGGAGAGCCCGACTTATCTGGGTTCAAATCCCAGCGTTCTCACTTATAATTTTTTAAAGAATAGAACGAATAGGAGTTTTTAATAAATATTCATCAATTCTGGATTTTGCATCTTCTAATTTTGCTTGATGTTCACTTAAATATTGTAGGACTTCAGTAATTGCATCTTTCTTACAATAACCACATAAAAGGTCACCAGAAGAACATCTATCTTTTAAATCATATTCTGGTTCAAAATGATTTGCTCTTAAATTATATATTGGACAAATATCAAAAACTCCACCATTTTCTCTCTGAAAATCTGCTAATATACTTCCTCCAGTATAAGCCTTTTTTAATTTTTTTTCAGCATCTTTTAGACTATCTGTTAAAAATATTGAAGATTTTATCCTACTTGAAGTCATTTTACCTGTGCCACTTAAACCTGGTAAAAATTTTGTAAAAATTGCTGAAGGTGGAACAAAACCTTTTTTTCTTGCTACATCTCTTGATAATAATAAATATGGGTATTGGTCAACACCAACATTAATTAAAGTTGCTTGTGGACCACCAAACTCTTCAAATTGAGGAAGAAGTATCTGAGCAAGTTGAACTGCACCTCGATAAAATAAAGTGCCTGGATTTTCACCAACTTCATCTTTTCCAAAACCAAAAACACCAAATATCCTATTCAAATTTGTATGTTTTGATAAATCCATTGCTACATTATAAATCTCAGGATAATCTGACATTACATAAATATGTGTTTTTTTAGAATCAAAACCCATTGCTATAATACTAGGAATAACAGAATCGTAAGCAATTCTTCTTGAATCAGCTAGCGTTGGAGATTTTCCTACAACATAACTTTCATCATTTGTTATTGGGATATAAACTTCTGCCCCTTGTTGTTGTAACCATAAGAGTTCATCAAAGATCATTTTATGTCCAAGATGTAATGGCCCTGAAGGATTAAGTCCACAAATAACAGACCAAGGTTTATTTCTTCCTATTGCTTCTACAACAGTTTCTAAATCTTGATGAGCAAAGGTAACACCTTTTTTCATAAGTTTACTTGGATTTGGATGAAATTGAATTAATCTTTCTAAAGTTTTTAATCCCATAGTTTCAATTTTTGCTTCATAATAAGAATTTTCTTCAGCGCTTATTGATTTTTTTGTTTCAAAATTCTCTCTTGCTTTTTCTTCTAATTCACTTTGATCCATTATTCTTTTCCTCCATATGAAATTAGTAAATTATGTAAAAAATCTACTGTTGAATGAATTACATTTGGATTTATATTTGAAAGATCATCTTTCTTTGTTTGCATTCTATGCCAAGAACCTTCATGATATCTTGCTAATACTGTTGCATCTAAACCTTCTCTTAGAAAAGAAATATTATCAGTTAAAGGACTTTGTCCTTTTAATTCTACAGTGTCTCCAAATGAATCCCCACTTAATCTTAATAATTTATTTAACTCGCTAGAGTTTTCATTTTTCTTTCCAGTTTTTTGGAAAGTACATAAATTTCCTTTACCAAGTGCTTGTAAAATAATTGCTCCGACATAATTTTCGATAAAATCAATTTCTTCGTTCAGCATATGATCTAAAAAATATTTTGACCCTGCAATAAAACCAGGATTCCTTTTTCTTTGAGTTATTAAATCTGTATCCAGACCAGCATCAAAAAATATTAATCTTAAATTTATTGGAAGATCTCCCCCTTGTAACAATCTCTCAGATAAATCTAAAAGAGTTGTAACTCCACTTGCATTATTATTTGCTGAAGGTAATTTTTGAAAAGTATCGTAGTTAGCAGTAAGCCATAATTCCTGATCAGAACCATAATCAAATTTTACTGAAATGTGTTTATCTTTTCCTCTCTGAGAATCTAATTCATAAACACTTGGGTCCATTCCTAATTTTTTGAGATGTGATTCTATAAAATTAAATCTCTTTTCTGTTGGTGCTCCTACAAGCCCTTTTAATATTGGGTATATATTTGACATCTTAAAATTTTGATAAAATAAATTTATCTATATCTCCTTTAACTTTTTCTTTTAATTGTGATGGAGTAATTTCTCCTCTATAAAATTCATCTGCAAGTGAACTTGGTGAATTTGATTTTTCTATTCTTCTTTTTGCCATTTCACAAATAATACCAATATCTAAAACAGGATTTGGAAGATCTGAGTTTGTTGAAATAAATGAATTATCAATGTGACCTCTAATAATACTAGGATCAGATTTTCCAACTAGAACTCTGAAATGTTGTAACCTTTTACTTCCTGCTTTGTATGCAGTAATACCATGATCTTCAATCCCCTCATTTATGAAAAAGTATGTCCAATCAACACCAACTGGAAAAGTTGGAGTTAAAAATAATGACATCAGTCCCCTTTTCCCATATTTAGTTGCAATTTTTCTAGCAAGGACATCATATAGATTTTCACGAGGAGGACCAATTTTTATATCAAGATCAAGAATAGTTGTAATTTCATCAAATGAATAAAGAAAACCTTTTTTTCTTTCAATATCTATTTTACTCTGAGGAACAGATCTTTCAATATCTTCCATAAGCTCAGGTTCTGATTTACAAAGACCAATTATTTTTTCTCTTTCAGAAAGAAATTTATCTGAATCAATATAATCACTCATTTTTAAAATCTTTAAACCAGTACCATAAATATCATTTACTTTTCTTATAAAATCTGCACGCTCATTCCCTAAAGACATATAACGATCTTTAAGAGTTGGTTTTATATTTCTACATGCAGCTGTATCCGCGACAAGAATTGTTGGATCAACAAAAAAACCTTCTTCTCTTAATGAATCAGCTAAATCTGCAACAAATAAATAATATTTCATACTATCAATAGTATGGCCTTTATCATCATATGTTTCTCCATAAAATAATTTGATAGGAGAAGATAAGCTAGCTCTTTCTCTAATATCTTGTGCTCTAGGATATTCTTGTACAAGTCCATTTTGTGATAATAGTTTGTCTAATTCCATTTTGTTTTTTGAGTTTAAATTTTCCCCCTATATAAAAATCTTCTCATCTCTCTTGAACCATCTGGAAGTAAATCTCTTATGTAATTTCTTTGTTTTGAAAAATCTAAATCACAAATACTTGAAGTCATAGTTATAATCGCATCTGTATGAGGAGTTTCTATTCCTAATTTTTTTCCAATTTCACTCCAATAAACTAAACCATATGGAACGTCCTCAGTCAAATATCTGTTATTTCTATTACAAGGACCCAACATTAATGCCTCTTCACCACATGTAATAAAATGTTCTTTTCTTCCATCAACTAGGATACCACCAAATTCACTAAAAGCAATTAGTTTATATGAAAGTTCTTCTGCAATTTTTTGTCTTTCTTTATCAACAGATTCAATTATTTTTAGAATAGATGGAGTCATGCCTTCATTATACATATAAAAATTTCCATCTGAATGCTCTATTCTTCCTATGTTAAGTAAAACACCAGGCGGATGAATTAATGGATTTGGATTACTTAATGCAACTTCTAAAATATCTAGACTCTGTTCTTGCCCAGGATATAATTTTTCAACTTCTTCAACCACTTTTTCAGTATCAATAGCTGGAAAAGCAGCAAAGGTCATCAAACTATTTTTAATTCCAATCTTTATTGTTCCATCTTCTTTAATTCGACACCCATAAGGTAAACTATTAAATTCAACAAGAGAAATTCCTTTCTCAGTTAAGTTACTCATTTCTAAAGTTAACAGAGTAGATAAATTTCCAGGGAAAAAATAAACTCTAGAATCTTCTTGAATATCATCTTTGAAAGTAGAAATGAAATGTTGGTGACCAAAAGCAGGCATTGTTACAAGAACAGTTTTAGAATATTCTGAAGCTTTTTTTACATCAGTTGTAATTAAATCTATTTTGATACCACCAGTAAGAATTCCCTCTGCAGTAATACTTTGTGTTTTTAATTTAGTTTGTAATTTATCAGAAAATTCTGGAAATTCATATAAACAAACTTTAAACCCACGACTAGTTAAATCAACTGCTGCTGCTTGACCACCATTTCCAGCTCCTACGATTAATATTTTTTCTAAATCCATTTTTATCCTCTCAAGGGTTTGTGTACATATTCAGTATATGATGAAGTTGCTTGATCTTTTAACTCTCTTAAATCAGTTGGATAAACATTCTCTGATTTTATTCCAAGTCTTTGTTTAGCTTGATTAAGAATAACTAATAAATCAACTAAGGATCTTTGATCTGTTGTTTCTTCAATTAAACTTGCAACTTTTTCTAAACTGTCATTTATTGGATCAATTCTATAATCAGCAAGCCCTTTGCTAGTAATTTTATATGGTAGAATTCCAAAAGCTTCTATCTCTTCAGAAACTCCTTCAGGAATGTCTGGATTTCCAAATGGGAAGCCTCTTGTTAAATGAATTGCGACATATTTTTTAAAACCTACAATAGGTGAAAATTCTCTTGCAGGACCGTCATAAAATACTTCGTAAGGAGGTCCAACTTTTATATCAGTGTCCATTGTTTGAATAGTTGCTAATTCTGCAAAAGGATAAATTAATGCATTTGGATTATCTCTTCTTTCTTTTGGAACTGCATTTAAAACTAATCTTTTAAATTCTGGATTAATTTTTGCTTCTTCTAAAAGTCTATCTAAATTATTTTGATATTCATCTCTTTTACTTAATTTAGAAGATAAAACAAAACCAATATTCCCAGCATAAACTTCATTAAGTTTTTGTAAGAAACCTATCCTTTTATCAACTTGTTTTCTTGCTTCTAATGCACTTGCATCTTTATTTATGTCGACAATAAAATGATCTGCAATTAACCAATTACTATTTACAGTTGCTCCTTCTTTAGCAATTATATCACTTAGAGACATAATAAATAAGGAATATTTTAACATATCTAGTGGTTGACCTTTATCAAAAGTTAAACCCATCATTAGATTTAAAGAATCTCTATTTCTAGCTAAACTTTCTAATTCTTCGACTGTTAAAACTGATTGAACTAATTTTTCCTGGGATAAATATTCTTTTAACATTTTTTATGGTACCAGCTGATCTGCCATAGCAACAACTAAATCTTGCCATTCGGTTTGATTTCTTTTACTTTCATCTACGACTGCTCTTTCAGGAACTTTCCAAAAGTCTGGTTGACTTGGTTTTTCATCATCCATACCCCATCCACCTTGTGGTTGGTAACTTGCTTTTGCTTTTGCATATTCCAAAACTAGTTCTCTTTTCTTTTGATGTTCAACTAAAGCTTCTTTTAATGAATCTCTAACAAGTTCAACATTATTTTGTCCTTTTGAACGACAAATATCAATTAAATGTAAATCAAGTTTACTTTGAGCTTCAATTTTTTTATTTCCGTATGTATGATCTAAAGCATTTAAGTAAATTAAATATCTTTGATCCTGAGAAATTTCTCCAAAATTTACAATACTCCTTTTATTGAAAAAATCTATATATCTAACCATGTCAAGAGCACATCTTTCTAATTGTAAAGGGTCTGCACTATCAAATTTTCTTAAATTGGTTATAATTCTCTCATCTAAACTTTCTTGCATAGGTCCAGAACCTAGATATAATGTTCCTTCTTGTTTACTTGAACTTGCTTTACTACCTTGAATTCCTCTAATATGAGGTATGTAAAAAGCTGATGGAATTGTTTGAACACCCAAAAAACTAGTTCCACGATTCAAAGCAGCCTCTGCTAAAGCAACAGTCATTTTCATATGACCATCTTGATCCTGTCCACTAACCATAAATGAATGAAAATTTCCAAAATCAGAATGTTGTGGCAAAATAATATCTCCAACTTGAGTTATTCCTGCAAAGAGAAATGGGAAGTCAGAAACTAATTTATCCATTCCATAAATGTCAGCAGCAAGCTCAAAAGATAAACCTCTTGCTGAATAATAAGCAAGTGTATTAACTCTAAATTCTTCAGATTGTAAATATACATGAGCTGCATCTAAATTAATTCCATTTGCACCCCAATCTAAAAGATTATCAGCTGCCCAATAACCATAAGCTTCTTTTGATAATCTTGTATCCATTTCACATTCTATATCAGCTACTGGAATAAAAATTTGAGCTCCATTTTTTTGAAAAAAAGCTACAGCAGATGATGCTAATTTATGACCAAAATGATAAGCTCCGCTTGGTTTAAAACCAGATGCAATTCCAAGAGATTTATCTCCTTTTATTGCCTCTACTAAGCCAGAACCATTTCTTTGTCTAATTACTCTAGCTTCAGCAGGTAAAAGTCTACCTTCAAATTGTTCAAGAAGAGAGTATAATTCACTAGTTGCATTATCCCCTTCAGAAGTTAAATAAACTGATTCGTAACCGCTTGGACCACCTTTAGAAATTTCGTCTACTGCAATATTATATCTTTGTGTTTTGATTTGCATTTTTTCTCCCTATTTTTATAAAATTTAGATAGGGTTTATAAAATTTATGCAGTTGTTACTCTTTTAGAATAACAAGTAATAAATAGAAAATATTCTAAGTGTTATTAATCTTATGAAAATTGTATTAATGTAAAATTCCTAATATAATGTTAAATGTAAACATTGTAAAACAATTGAAATCAAAAAATAATGATGTAAGTAATTAAAATTGAGATTATAATTTCTTTTTATATGCTCCTTCTGTAGCTGGTTTTACATTGAAAAGTTTTCTACAACCATCCATATACCAACCTAATGTTGGGGCAATAAATACTGAAATTGATGCCAGATACATTGTTCCATTTTGAACTTTTTCCGTATCAATTTCACCTTCAGAAACAAGGCTACCCATAATAATAGCTACAGCATAAATTGGTACTTGGAATGTGTTAAATGCAAGTAAGTCGACAAATCCTTTTTTTAGACCTCCACTTTTTTCATTTGTTTGTGTAATTTCAAAAGCTTTTTCTCTCCACCATCCATATGGTCCACCTGTAACTGAATTCATTGCTGTTGCTGAAGCTCTTGAAGCAATAATTCCAGCTAAATTTAAACCTATACAGTAATCTAATAGGATTCCTACTGTTAATGAATAAGATATATTTCCTATAGTATCAACTAAAATTGTTTTTTTAGTTGAATTTCTTATAATTTCTTGATCTACTATTTTTTCTAAAGAATTATTTTCTTCCATTCCACTGATTTAATAATTAATTAGAATAATAAAAGTTGGGACAAATAATTCCACATAAACCAAAATATTTAAATAGTTTTCTTCATATATGTGTAAATACCTTGGAATTAGATAAAAAAAATTCACAAATATTATTTGAATTAGATAAGAATTCAAGAATTTCAATTAATAAAATAGCTAAAAAAATAAAATTAAGTAGAGATGTTGTAAGGTATAGAATAAAACAATTAGAGAAACAAGAGATTATTCAAAAATATATTGCTATTATTGATTTTACTAAGTTAGGATATCAAAATATACGGCTTTATCTTCGCTTAAAAAATACTAGTACAGAAATAGAAGAAAAAATGATTAATTATTTAATTAATCAAAAAAATATTTTTACAGTATATAAAACTGATGGTAAATATGATCTTGCTATTGGTTTTTTTGTTAAAGATTTACAGAAATATCAAATATATTATGAGAAATTTCTTAAAATATTTAAGCCTTATATTTTAAAAAAAAAATTTAGTATTTGTCTTAATTATGTACATTTTAATAGGAATTATTTAACTGAAAAGAAATATTATAATCTGTCACCCATATCAATAGGAAGTTCCAAATTCTATCAATATGACAATAAAGATATACAGCTTCTTAATTTAATTAAAGAAGATGCTCGTATTTCACTTTTAGATTTGTCCAAAAAAATGAAAATGACTCCAACTGGTATAAAATATAAACTAAAAAATCTTGAAAAAAATAAAGTAATTATGGCATATAAAGTTCTTATAAATTTTGATAAGTTTGGATATAAATATTATAAAATTGATTTAGATCTTGAAGATGTAAGCATAATTCCTTCACTAAAACAATATGTAATACAACATCCCAATATAATTTATCAAGATATTTTTATTGGTGGTAGTGATTTTGAATTTGATTGTGAACTTTTAAACCAACAAGAGTTATATAAAATATTTGAGGACCTAAAAAAATTATTTCCAGAAAAAATCCGTAATTACCATTATTATAAAGCTTTAAAGATATACAAATATTCTTATTTTCCAGAAGATATCTCTTGTTAAATATTAGCCAAAGTATTTTTTATATCTTTTAATTTTACTTAATTATCAAAAGATTTATATCTCAGAAGAAGAGATACATGTTTAGAGCATATTTTGTGATTAATGTATTCTTATGATTAAAAAAAAAATTAATATTAACGAATAGAAGAAATCTATTTAAAATAATGAATCTTATTAGTTTGTATGAGACCTAAACATGTTGCAAGAAATCCTATAATAACTTTAGATTTTGATGGATGTATTGCTCTTGGAGAACAAGCAAAAATTAAGTATGCAAAAGTTTATCATAATATTGATTTAAACTCAAATCAGATTGTAAAGAAAACATATCCTTTAGGTCCTGAAAAATATAAAGAATTAATGGATAAAGTTACAACAATACATATAATGGAATATATTTTAGATCCCAAATGTAAACAAGTTTTAAAAGACCTTTATAATGAAGGATTTAGATTTGCTGTTGTAACTTCAAGAAGTGGAGAAGAATTAAAAGCTGCAATAAAATTTTCTAAATTTAATAAATTACCAATTTCATATTTTCATGGAACCGATAATAAACCAAAGACACTTATTTGTAGAAAATTAAAATCTAGAGCCATGATTGATGATTCATTACATAAGTTAGCAAAATTGGTAAATACGCCTTTACATTTGTATTTTCTTAAAAGAAAATGGAATTCACATGAGATTGTTTCGAGAAGATCAGAAGTAATTCAAATTAAAGGTTGGAGAGAGTTTCAAATAAAACTTTTAGAAATGAGAGAATTACATGAAGCAATTTGTTATTATAATAATTGGAGAAATAATTTTGCAAGAGTTAAACAAATTTCTGATTTCTTGAAAAATAATAAACCAAAGGCTTTGAAAATGTTAAAAGATTATAGGAAAGAAAAATGAAAGTTATTTTATTTGATATTGGAGGTGTTATTTGTGAAGATATTGAGAAGCATATGATGAAAGAGATCTCTGAAGAATATAAAAAAGATTATTCTTTTGTTATGAAAGTTAGAGATAAATGGTGGAAATTATATGCTTGTGATAAAATTAATGAAGAAGAATACTGGAAAGGATTTTTGAAAGATGTGGGAATTGAAGAAGATTATTCTAAATTTGTAAAATTGCCATATGAGAGATATATTATATTAAAAAAAGGAATAATCTCGTATATTGAAAATTTGTCAAAAAAATATAAACTGTTTATAGTCTCTGATCATTCTAAAGATTGGTGGAATTTTGCAAATGAAAAGTTTAAAATTAGTGAATATTTTGAAGAAAAGTATTTTTCTTTTGATTATAAAAGTTTGAAAATCGAAGGAAAATTATTTGAAGAAGTTTTAAAGAAAGTAAAAAGTGAAGATTGTTTGTTTATTGATAATTCTAAGGAAAATTTGAAAATTGCTCAGAAGTTTGGAATTAAAGGTTTATATTTTGAAAATGTTGATGATTTGAGGAATTTACTTTCTTGACCAAAAAGTATGTTTATTATCTTCTCTCCATTGTAAAAAATCTGTAAACATTTTATTATGATCAAAGGCTAAATCTGTATTTTTTATATTTTCTATACTTTCCCAAAAAGGAATACCTTCATCATCTCCATCTAATTCTTTTGTTAAAGCTTTTGCAATAAATACTGTTGAGATAGTATGTTTACTAGGATTCCTATTAGGTTCAGAATATACTCCTAAGATAGAAACTAATTCAACATCAAGTCCTGTCTCTTCTTTTGATTCTCTAATTGCTGCTTCTTCTACAGTTTCATCATAGTCAACAAAACCACCAGGAATAGCAACTCTACCCTTGTGAGGTTCAATATTTCTTTTTACTAAACAGATTTCATCTTTGTCATTTACTATAATAATATTCGATGTTGGTGCAGGGTTTTTGTATTCCATTTAGAAAATAAGTGAAATAAGAGTTTTTATAGTTTATTTAGTTGAATTCTGAAATAGAAATTAAATATTTTGTTATTCTCTAGAAAGTAGTGAAAGACGAAAGATTTAAATATTATAAGAACGGCTTAAAAAATATGAGAAAATTAGTTTTGAGTCTTGGATTAGGTTTAGCGGGTTTGGCTTATGCAGGTGATTCAATTATTACTTCTGTTATCGATAGAACTTTTCAAAGAGATGTTGTTGATTATGGAGATGCTGTAGTTTTATTCTATGGTTCAGCTACAAATACTGAAAAAGGTAGAATCACCCACAATAATAATAAACAAGCATTTGAAGCAATTGCTGAAATGTCTCAAGGCGTTCAAAGAAATGGACATCCCATAAAATTTGTAACTTATGATGTTATGCAACATGTTTATCAAGGATTAACAGCAAAAGAATCATTATCAAAACTTAAAGATTTATATGAAGTTCATACACTGCCATTTTTTCAAGTTTACAGAGATGGAGAATTATTTGATACTATGCCTTGTGGTTTAAATGATGAAGGAGCTGTAACAGCTACAATAAATAATATGGGAGAAGGATTAATTCCTTCTGTATTTGAAGGACCTTTAGATGGAATAGTCTATGGCTATGAAGGTACTTGTAAATTACATCCATTAGAATAAAAGAAAGTATTTTAAAGAATTATTCTTATTCTATATATTAATGAAAAAAGGTGTAATAATAAGTTTTATCTTAATTATCTTTTTATTTAGTATAGTAAGTGCTGCATTTACAATAGATGATAGTGGAGATCTTCAAGAAAGAGATAGTCAAGAAGCAGAGGGGGAAACTTATCCAACTTATGAGCCAGAAGATGTTGTAGAAGAAGTTGAAGGAGCAACATATGATGATGAAGGTTATAATTTTGAGGAAGTAACTGATGAAGAATTTGAAACTAATTTTGAAGCTGATGACACAATAACAACCTCTCAAGGTTCAATGGCAGATTTCTCTATGACAAATGCTTTATTCTCTTTAGGATCTTTAGTACAAGGATCTTTTGTTTCTTTTGAAAATAATAATAACCTTTTCATAAACTCAGTTTTTGATGCTTCACAATTTACTGCAACCTTAAATGAAGAAGGCGAAATTGCTGTTGCTCAAAAAAATGGATTTGGAAGTACAGGACAAGTTTACATCACTTTAGAGAATGGAAACCTAACCCAAGATGAAGCAATTATATTTGTACCAGAAGGAGATTCACCAACTTATATTTATTATAACTCTACAGAAATTGAATTTGAAGATGGAAGTATTTACTTACTAGGAGAAAGTGTAACAAACAATGATAATACAGATGGAAGTACAACAGTAGAGTTTGATGAAAATGGATTTACAAGATTAGAATTGCATGCAGAAAATGTTTATACTAATTTTGATTATAGTATAATTAATCAAGGAAGTGAAAGTTTGATTATTTGTAAAGAAGATTCTTTGTGTGATATTAATATTGAAGATGGAAGTTTTACAATAAATGGAGAAGTTGATTTTTTATACCAAAATGAAAGTTTTTATTTGTCAAAAGATCCGAATAATGTTTTTAGTTATGATAGTGGAAGTTTAGAAGTTAAATTAAGTAATGCTAAAATTAGAAATGGAGTTCTTGCTTATGTTTATACTGGAAATCATTTAATTACTGAAGGAAAAGAAGATGTTTATGATAAACCAATAAATGAAGCTAAAGCAGATTTAGTTAGAACTTATATATCTGATGTTAATGATAAAGAAATTTTAATTAATAATAATGGAGTTTTAAGTTATCAAAATTTTGTAGCATATGATGATGATGAAATTCTTGAAAATGAAATTACTGGAGCAGTTGTTGGAACTAGTAGTGATGGAAATGTTTTAGGTTGGTTATTTATAGTTCTTGGAAGCTTTGTAGTATTTTTATTAATTAGCGAGTATAAAATTAATTTAAGAAAAAGAGGACAATTTAGTATTTTTGCAGTTCTTGGAATAGTTTTATTTATTATAATTGTTTTAGTCTTTTTTGTTAGTCAAGGTTCTAGTGAAGTTGAGACTAATTTGGCAAGTATAGAAAGTTTAGAACAAGCAAGAGAAGCTGTTGAGGTTTGTGTTGAAGAATATGTAGTTGATTCTGTTTTCTTACAAGGAGAGTATTCAGGATTTTTTGAAGAAGGAGAAAGTTCTTTTGGGCTTAGCTATGATTTGTTAAGTAAGGAAGAGATTGAAGAAAATTTAGATTCATATTTAGAAAGCAATCTTGGAGATTGTGTAGATATTTTAGAAGATAGTGGTTTTATTTTAGATGGAGACCGAGTTAATGTAGAACTTAGTTTTTCAAATACAATTAATGTAGAAGTTGATTCATTAGGTAAGGTATATAGAGAAGAGAGTAATTATGAAAATGTTAGAAATTTGGAAATAGAAGTGGAAGTTGATTTTGATGAAATGTATTCTATAATTGAAGGAATATATAATAGTGAATATGGTAATCCTGTTGAAAGTTATGAAAATTATTTAATCAATACTTATGTGGATAGAAGTTATGAAGAACAGTTAATTTTAGTTTATGATTTAGAAGAAGAATATGAATTTAAAATAAGTAAAAAATTAAATTTATAAGAAAACAAATTGATCTCTTTCTGGACCTACACCAATCCCGTAAATAGGCACTCTAACCTGAGCTTCAATAAAACTCTTTACATCAAATACAGAACTTGGCAAATGATCCTTATGAGTTGCTCCAGAAATATCTTCTCTAATATGAGGTAAATATTCTACAATTGGTTTTGCAGCCTCTGCTTCTTTTGTTGTTGTTGGCATATAATTAATTATTTTACCATCTAATTCATAAGCAGTAACTACTGGAATCCCTGGCAAAGTTGTTCTTGAAAAATGTTCTAGACAGTCAAACTTAGTTATATATAACTCATCTATATCATTAAGAGCACAGTTTTGTTTTAACATCACTAAGTCTAAAGCTCCAATTCTTCTTGGTCTTTTTGTAGATGCACCATATTCTTTACCCCACCTTCTTAATAAAATTTCTAAATCTAAAGGATTTTCTGATTTGGATAAAGTATCTATATCATAAAGCCTTTTTTCTTCTGCTTTTTTATATTTGTTTCCACCATCAGCCATACAATATTTTTCAGATTCTTTTCCTGCAAATCCAGAAACAAATGGACCGTTACCAACCCTTGACATAATAGCTTTGGCAACACCCATTGTTCTTTTATGATATCTTGAAGATAAATCACCACAAGTGTATGCTGCTCCTGCTAATGTCCTACTTGAAGTAACAAAAGGAACAGTACCTGTAAGATTATCAAGCATTACTGCTTGTGCACCCTCATAGAAAACATCATAACCATAATCAGCAACTAAGCTTTCTAGAAATAAAGGATTTTTGGTTAAATATTTTTCAAGTTCCATAGTTTCCATATGAAATTCTTCAGTTAATTTATTAACATTTAAATCTAAATTATGTATAGCATTTGTTTCTTCTAAATTTGCTCTTACAACATCTTTTCCAGCTTCTGTATCAATTAAATAATCTGCAAATCTTAAAGTCTTTAATGTTTCACCTAATGCTCTTTGTGCTCTGTCTGCATAAGCATGACCAATTCCATTTCCAGTTGTTCCAATAGCTTTACCATGAATAGCGTCAAGGATTAAATGATGAGGTTGAATTAAAGTTGTATTTGCAGCAATATGTAATCTTTTTTCTATAGAAATACCAATATTATTTATGTCAGTAATTTCTCGGTTTGTTTTTTGAGGATTTAAAACACAACCACTTGCAATGTATAATTTTGCATCAGGATCAAATATTCCAGAAGGAATTTGATGTAAGACAACTCGTTTATCTCCTTTCTCTAAAGTATGACCTGCATTTGCTCCACCAGCAAACCTAGCAACTACATTTTTATATTTAGGAGTTAATCTTAATCTTGAATCCCTTAATCGAGATAAAATTTTGTCTAAAACTCTTGCCTTACCTTCATCACCATATTGAAGTCCTATTAAAACTCTTGATTCCCTTGTCATTGTAAATTTAAGATCTAGGTTAAGATTATATAAGTTTTATTATGAATAATTATATAAAGTTCTAAAGAGTTTAAAAGAGATATGAGAAAAAGAGTAAAAAAGATTTGTTATAATTGTTTGTTATGGAGCCTTATTGTTATTGTTCTAATTTCTCTGTTCTTCTATTTGATTGATAGTGGAGAAGAAGAAATAATAGTTGATAGTACTTGTGAAGGTATAAGTGATACTTCTATGAAAGCAGATTGTTATACAAGAATGGCTAAAGAGAGTGGAAATATTGAGTATTGTGAAAATTATCCTTACTATTTTGATGAATGTTTAGATTTTGCTGATCAGAGTAGAGAAGCAGAGATCGATGATTTGGAAGAAATTTGTGAAGCAAATACTGATAGTTCAAGAAAAGAAGATTGTTATGAATATATTGAAGAAAATTATTAAAAATAAAAAAATTTATTCTTCATCCACTATATTAACTAGATGTCTTAGATCAGGTCTTAAATAATTAACTGATAAGATTCCAGCTTCAATATCTTCTTTTATTGTAGGCAGAACATAATCTCTATGGTCTGACCATTTTCCTTCATCTGTAATGTAGGGTTTTTCGATTATTGATTCTCTTCTAATAGGAGTTCCATCTTCTTCAAATCCTAGAACATTTTTTCCGGAATATAAAAACCTTAAGTCATCATCAGTTACTTCAAATTCTCTACTTAATGCATCATGAGCTTTATCATCTTCTGCAAAAACTGCATCTAAAGTACAATATATTTTATCATTGTCTTTTGTCATTTTATTATTTTCCTCTGAATTTGTGTAAATCCATAGTATATAAATCTTTGGTTTTGTTTGTGATTAGTAAGTAGTAACAATAGATAGTTTTATATATGATGAATATTGAAGAAAAAGGATGACAGTTATTAGCAGTATGAGATTTAATTCTCAAGAAGGAGCAATCGTTGCAGATGAGCAAAGTACTTATGGAAATAGAAAACTTTCATTTGCTGACAAGTTAGTTAGAATTGGAAATGGAGAGACTTATGCTATTATTGGTGGAACAGGTCATGCTGATTTTTTATTTAATGTTAGTGAAAGACTTAGAGATTATTTTAATATAAATCCTGCACAAAATTCAGAGCAGATTGCAGAAATTACAGCAAGAATTATGGATGTAAGAAAGCTTGCAATTGTAAGAGGAGAATTAGAATCAAATTTAGGAATTAGATATGAAGAATTTATTTCTGGACATTGTAGAAGTGAGGAAGGCCAAGTAATACCAATAAGACAGGATTTAATTGAAAGAATGAATAATATACAAAATCAAGCTAATGCACAAATTTCAAATAATACATTTACAATTTTAGGAAAAGATAAAGACAATGTAAGATTATATAGAGCAGATGCAAGTAATTTAGTACCAACATTAATTGGAAGACCTTATGATGTAGTGGGTTCAGGTAATGATAGTGCTGATGAAGTTATTGTAGAATTTATTGAAAAATTAGAAAGAGAAAAATTGAAAAATATTGATCCTGTTGAAGGTATTGAAGCTTTAATTTATGCTACACATAGAGCCTCTGTTAGAAATCAAGGTGTTGGTGGAACTCCAGTTATTTATGTAATTGGAAAAGAAGGAGCTTTCTTAGTTAGTGAAGCTAGATCACAATTAGCAGATAATATGGTAAGAGGTTATAGAAGGGAATTTTTAGATAGAGATGTTCTAAAAATGTTACTTCAAGAGACAATTTATGGTGAAAAAGAAGTTGATGATATTGAAGACCAAATGTTTGAAGCTGCTAAAAAAGGTAGAGAATTTGTTAGATATTTAACTAGCAAAAAAAGTTAATTTTTTTATTTTAATAAAGATTTTTCTTAGATAAAATTTATAAACAGTTTAAAGAAAAATAGATGAATGAAAATCATAAACCCAAATTCTGATATGCACAGTCACACTTTTAGTTATTCTGATGGATTAAATTCTGTTGATGAAATGGTAATTATGGCCGGAAGAGCAGGCTTAAAAAAATTTGCTATAACAGATCACTCTAAATCACATTTAATACGTCATGATATTGTTAAAAAAACAAGTGGATCTTGTGTTAAATTTAGATGGAAAAATATTCATAATGATGTTAATGTTGTTTTTGGTGTCGAAGCTGATTTAATTAGTGAAGAGGGAGAAGTAGATTTTGAAAATGAATATAGAATGAAAGATTTTGTTTTGTTATCTGCACATAGAGGTGTGTATAAGGGTGAACCTAGAAAAATTACTGATGCTTATATTAGTGCATTAGAAAAACACCATAAAGAAATTGATTGTATTGGACATCTTTGTGCTAAATACTTTTCAGAACATGTAAATGTTGGAAGAGTTGTTGAAGTTGCAAATCATTTTAATGTGCCTGTAGAATTAAATTGTGCAAATTTAGTTTTTGGTAAAACTGATATGGAAAAATTAGAGCAAATGTTAGGAATGGTTGATAGAATTTATGTTAATAGTGATTCTCATACTCTGTATGATATGATGCATTTGAGAATTAATGGATTGAAATTTTTGAGGGCTGGTGGATATTAATATTCTTTTTTTACATCAAAATAGTTAGATTTATAAAGGACCAATTGAAAAAAAATTTATGGATTTTATAAGCAATTATGAAGAGAGTGTAGAACGATTTAAAAATGCTTGTTCAGATGCAATATTAAAGAGTTATCCTATTGGAGACCATGAAATTAATGTTGCACATTTTGATAGAAGTGGACCTTGTAGATTAGTTATTCAAGCTGGTTTGCATGGAGCTGAAGGTTATGCTGGTTCTGCTGCAATTATTGACACTATTGAACAAGTTGTTGGAAAGAGTGATTGGAGTTTTAGTTTTATTCATGGGGCAAACCCAAAAGGTATGGCAGAAGGAACTAGATTAAATCAAAACTATGTAGATTTGAATAGAGCATTTGCTTCAGATCTGGAACATTCTAATCCAGGCTATAATACTTTAGTAGATATTTTGAATCCTAAACATAGGTTTACAGGAAAGGATGCAATAAATTTAATTAAAACTTTTGTTGAATATAAAAAATCAGGAAGAGTAAATGAACTAAAAGAAGCTATTGCAATGGGACAAAGAGAGCACCCAGGTTTATTGTTTTATATAGGCCAAAGAGGAATAGATGAGCCAGAAGTTATAAATTTAAAAAAAATATATAAAAGAATTGCAGAAAAAGGGCAGCCATTTATATTTTTAGATATCCATACAGGATTTTTTCTCAATGAACAATTAATTGGATTTGTTCCTCAAGCACCAGGAACTCAAAAATTTGATTTAATTGATAAATTGTTTGAATCTTCACCTTTAACATCTCTTGAACAACCAGATGAAGGTTTTAGAGCAGTAGGATCTTCAATAGATTATGTGGATTCACATTATGAAAATGCTCTTGTTATGGCTCCAGAGTTTGGAACTGTTGGAAGTAAATTTTCAAATGGAAATAAGGACCACCCTTTATATGGTTTGGATCAAACTACAATGCAGTTAAGTGCTTTAATAAGATTGGTTGCAGGATTACAAAATAGACATTATTCTACTCAAGAAAGTCGTTTGTTTACACCATCATACAAATCAGTTGCATTGGCAGAAAGAAGGTTATTTCTTCCAGATTCTAAAAAATGGCAAAAATTCTTTGAACATAGATTTAGAACACTAAGAGATAAAATAATGAATGATGAAGAAGTTTTATCTTTAAATTGGTTAAGTTAATTTTTTAAATTCAAATACAAATATAATAAATGCTAAATAAAAATATTAAAAAAAGTAAATACGCCAAGATAATGTTTTATTTGATAATTCCAGCTTCTAAAGCAACATTTGCTACAATAACTTTAACAGTTTTAATAAGGTTTGGATAGTCAATTAAATATTCTAAATCATTTTTGTTATGATTAATAAGTCGTATATAAATCTTATGGAATATTGGCCAATAGATTCATTTTGAATCGTATACCATACATATTTTTTAGAAATAGCTTCTTATAAGTCCTTTAATATTCCCCAAAAAGAAGGGATATTAAAAAGAGGTTTTATACCCATAGGTAAAATACGCCGAGACTGGGATTTGAACCCAGATATCCAAAGGAAACAGGATTTCTTCGTTATTATAAACCTAGCAGTCATACACTCTCATTATGAGATCTGCGCAATACCAGATTATGCGATCTCGGCAATATAAAACCTTGATCTTTCCAAAGATTATATTTATTTAAATGCTTTTGGTTTCTTGGACTAATCTCAATTATCCATTTTTCAAGCTGTTTCTTACCCGAAAGACACAATTTATATGCACTTGTATGCTTATCAAACCAGATATAAGAACGAAATTCAAGGATATCAAGTAATTTCTTAAGATTATCTCTTAAAATTTTTGAAGCAAAACCAAATTCTATTTTAGGATAATCATAAATAGATTTACTATTTATTTTTTCAAATCTCAAGCACCCATCTGTATCAAATAAACCTCTGATAAATGATCTTTGAATATCTAAATTGGAATCAAAAATATATTTGGGGATTTTTGCTATATAAGTTTTACTTCCGATTGGCATTTCATAATCTAAAAAAAAATTAATTATTTGTTTTTTGGAAGTTTGTATTCCCCAAACACCATTACCTCCATCATTTCTAAATTTTGAAATAAAAGCAATATCAAAAATAGATTCAAGAAGAGGAGTAATATTTTCAATGTAATAAATTTTCTCATCTAAACTACCTCTTAATTCCCAAACTACACCTCTATTTGTTTTGTATAAAGTACCATCTCCGATATGTGCACCAAGTAATTCTGCAATTTGAGGATTAATTTTTTTAAGCATAATTTATTTAAGAAAAATAAGTTTATAAGTTCTGCACAGACCTGTGTCCAATGACCAGACTATGTTAAAGAAAAAAATAAAAAATTATTTCTTTTTATTAGTCATTCCTTCAAATGCCTTAAGAATTTCCAAAGGAATTGCAAAGATTATTGTATTACTCTTATCACTAGAGATATCATTCAAACTTTGTAAAGTTCTTAGATGTAAAGCTCCAGGAGCTAATGCTAATGTTTTTGCAGCCTTAGACATATTTGTAGCAGCTTGAGCTTCACCTTCTGCCTTTGTAATAACAGCTCTTCTTTCTCTTTCAGCTTCAGCTTGTTTACCAATAACTCTTTTCATTTCTTCAGGTAAAACAATGTCTTTTAGTTCTACAGAATTTACTTTGATACCCCAAGGATCTGTTTCTTTGTCAACAATGTCTTTAATTTTCAATGCAACCTTATCTCGCTTTGCAAGTAAATCATCAAGTTCAACTTCACCAACAATATTTCTCATTGTAGTTTGAGCTAACTGAGAAATTGCATAAGGATAATGTTCAACTTCTAAAATTGCTTTTTTTGCATCAGTAACCTTGTAATAAATAACTGCATTAACTCTAACAGAAATATTATCTCCAGTCATTGCTTCTTGATCTGGAACATCAGCAACTCTAACTCTCATATCCGCTTTTTGATGAGTTTGAAGAACAGGAATTACAATGTTCAAACCAGGTTTTAAAACTGAAGAGAATTTACCTAAATTGAATTTTACACTTCTTTCATATTCTTTGATAACTTTAAGACTTGATAATAAAATTACACCACCTATTATTGCTATTGAGATACCTATTGCCATTTTATTATAAAATTGATTATTTGCTTTATAAGCTTTGTGATTTAATGAAAAATAAAGTTAATAGAGAAGATGCAGCAAATATTGTAAAATAAGATAATTCTAAAGCAGTAAGTAATAATAGTAATGGAGGAAAGAATAAAAATATTTTTCTAACAATTTTCTTAGATCCAGAAACAATTCCAAAGATAAAAATTAGTGAAGCTATATAAAAGTTTAAAGTTAGTAAAGCTAAAGAAAAGTAGAAATATTTTTCTTTTAATACAAATGAAGATAAAATTCCTAGAATGATTGCTATATAAGTTAGGTAAGTGTTTGTGAAATTTAAATAGAAGAGTAAAATTGAAATTAGTAGTATAATAATTAGTTCAGTAATCTTTATGTATTTTTTTCCAGGTTTTATCTCCTCTTTACAGAAGTGCCTAATTAGTAAACCTATTAGTAATCCTGAAAATACAATTAATGGTAAAAGGTATAACATGTCTATTGTAAAGAATGAATAGTTTTTTAAAGTTTTTATTATTAAAAGGTCATATGTTACTTAGTTTATTTGAAATCGGACAATTTATTATCCTAACTTTAGCACTTGGATATATCTTTTCAGGGTTTATTAAAACTGATCCATATAAGCCAAGAAAACTTTTTGATTGGGAAGATATTAAGTTCGCTGCGATTGTTTCTACCCCTGCTGTAGTGTTACATGAGTTTGGACATAAGTTTGTAGCATTAGCATTTGGATTAGATGCAACTTTTTATGTTTGGGGAACAGGATTAATTATTGGAATTATTTTGAAAGCAATAAATTCACCATTTTTATTTTTAGCACCAGCATATGTTGCAATTAGTGGGTCCGCATTACCATACCAAAGTGCTTTGATAGCATTTGCAGGACCATTTGTTAATTTGTTGATTTATGTAGTTAGTATATTTGTTATTAAAACTAAGAAAAAAATGTCTGATAAAGAATTAATAGGTTGGACAATTTCTAAAAGATTGAACATCTTCTTGTTTATCTTTAATTTAATACCTATAGGACCTTTAGATGGAGCACAAGTATTGAATGGCTTAATGGGAATGTTTTAGAATTATTTTTTTAATATTTTTTTAAGAACTTTTTTTACTTTCTTCTTTACAGATTTTTTCTGAACTTTCTTTTTTACAGGTTTTGTTTTAGCTTTCTTCTTTGTAATTTTCTTTTTTGTTGCTTTCTTTGTAACTTTCTTTACTTTCTTTTTGATTATTTTCTTCTTAGCTTTCTTTTTTGCTTTCTTCTTAACTTTCTTTTTTACTTTTTTCTTAACTTTCTTTTTCTTTACTTTCTTTTCTTTCTTTGGCATTGCATCTTTTATTGCTTTTCTTGCTGCTGCTCTTTCTTCTCTTGCTTTCTTAAGTTCTTTGTCTTTAGCTCTCTTAAGTTTTGCATCTTCTCTTGCAGTCTTTTTCTTTCTCTCTTCAATTATCTCTAAAGCAACCACATTATACTCTTCAACTTCAATACCTAAAGAAATAATTTGTTTTTGCAAATTTGCAATTGTTTTTTGATTATCTTGTTGCATTAATAATGAACCACACTCTGTACAATGAAAATCTTGATCCATGGCATTATCAATTCCTAATCTTACACAACCAGAAGGACAAACATAAAAAATACCATCTTTTTCTCTATTTACTCTATCTTTAAATTCTTGTAACTTCTTTTGTTTGAATCTCCATATAGCATTAAAAGTACTTTTTTCATTTAATGACCAATAATAAATATACCAACCTTTTCGTTTATCTTTTTTTCTTGTAGAAGAAACTAAATTGTATTCACCTAGTCGATATAACATGTTTCGAACTTGATTTACTGTAATGTTTAAATTTTCTGCAAGTTTAAATTCACTAACATTTTTTTTAACCCATAGAATATCTATTAAGGGTAATATATCATCCCCAAGGGATAATGAGACAAAATCCTCCAATACTTCTTTTGTTAGTTTCATTGTCGACGATTAATTAGGAAAAAGACTATTTTATATTTTGCCGGAGGTACTATATAAATGTTTGGTTTTTTTTTTGCTTTGAAAAAAGTTTTTTTGTAAATTTCTGCGAAAGGTTTTTAAATAAAAGTGCATTGTAAATGTTTAGCTCGAATGAGTTGAGGTGTACCCTATGGGATTATTTGGAAATAAAAAAGATGATAAGAATGAATTACCACCATTGAATTTTCCTGAATTACCAAAATCAGTTCCTTCTTTTGAACAGGAAAAATCAATGAAAGTCTCAGATGCTAAAGAAATCAAAGATGCTATTTCAAATTCAGATGTGCCACAAATGCCATCCGTTTCTTCAGAAATGACTGAAAAGCCTTTGTTTGTGAAAATCGAAAAATACAAAGATTTGGTTAACACACTTGGAAAGCTGAAAGCAAGATTAAATGATGCAGATCATATTTTGCAAAATCTAAATGATTTGAAAGAAAAAGAAAATAGAGAATTAGCTGCATGGCATAGTGATCTAGAGAAAGTTAGAAACCAATTATTAGATATTGATAGAAAACTCTTTGAATAAAAATGGCAAAAAAGAAAACAAGACGAAAGAAAGCAGTTGTACATAAAAAGAAGAAACAAGAAAGTGTACATGTGAGATTGGATAATCCGATTTCTAAGAGAAAAGATATTCTTCAAACTGCAGTTATGACAGTGGAACTTCTTAAAAAATATGAAGTTGTAAGAGAACTGAGAAAAGCAAAAGTTAGAGAAATGGATAATTTAAGAATTGTTCTAAGTGATATAAAAAAGATGACTAAAGATATTAAAACAAAAGATTTGCCAAAAGTTAAAGGAATTGATGAGAAACACAAAGAACATAAAATAGTGATGAAGGCAAAACATATTGAAAAGCATGAAGAAAAGAAAATTATAGTTCATAGAAGTGCTATCGATAGTCAACTTGATGCTTTGAGAAAAAAATTAGAAACTCTTTAATTATTTTTATTTTTTTTATACAAAATTATATAAATAGATCTTTCTATAAATAATCTATGCTGCCTGATAAGGTTATAAAAAAGAAGTACAAGCCAATTTTCTGGAAAAATCCTGATAAATATTATGCTACTAGTGTTTTGAAAGAAGAAGGATTTAAAAGAAAAATTTGTAAAGTTTGTAAAAAACCATTCTGGAGTGTTAATAATCAAAATGTTTGTGGAGATAGTGCTTGTTCTGGAAAAGGTTATAGTTTTATTGGAAAGAAAATTGGAAGTAAGGAATTAAGTTATGTTGATGTTTGGAAAAAGTTTTCACATATGTTTAAGAAAAAAGGATATGAACCAATAAAAAGATATCCTTCAGTTGCAAGATGGAATCCAACAATGGAATATACTAATGCGTCAATTGCAGCTTTTCAACCTTATATTATTTCTGGAGAAGTTAATCCACCTTCAGACCATTTAGCAATCCCACAATTCTGTTTAAGATTTAGTGATGTTGATAATGTCGGAATTACAATGTCGCATATGACTGGTTTTGTTATGATTGGACAACATAGTTTTGTTCAAGAAAAACATTGGGATCAAAAAAAGATGTTTAGAGATATGTATGATTGGAATACTAAAGGTTTAGGATTGAAAAAAGAAGATATGACTTTTCATGAAGATGCATGGGCTGGAGGAGGAAATTTAGGACCGTGTATGGAAATGTTTTCTGGTGGTTGTGAATTATGGAATCAAGTTTATATGATGTATGAACAAAAAAATAGTGGTGTTAGAGATTTGAAGTTAAAAGTTTTAGATATGGGTCTGGGAATGGAAAGAAATGCTTGGTTCTCACAAGGTGCTTCAACAATTTATGATGCTACTTTCCCAAAAACATTGAAAAAAGTATTGAGTAAAGAAGGTGTAAAAATAGATAAAAAGATTTTAGAGAAATATTCCCCTTATGGTGGTTTTTTGAATAATGATGAAGTTGATGATATGAATAAAGCTTGGAACTTTGTAGAAAAAAAAGTTGGAAAAGGAGTAAAGGATAAAATTAAACTATGGTCTAAACATTATTTTATTACTGAACATGCAAGAAGTTTATTATTTGCAATCAATGATGGAGCTTTGCCTTCAAATACAGGTGGAGGATATAATCTTAGAATGATGGCAAGAAGATGTTTAGCTTATTCAAATAAAAATGAGATTAGTGAAATTTGTGAGTGGCATGCAAATGAATTAAAGGATTTGTTTCCTGAGTTAAAAGAAAATATTGAATCAGTAAAAGAAGTTTTAGATATAGAGAAGAAAAAATATGCAAGCTTTTCAAAAGAAACAAAAAGACTAGTTGCAAATTTAGATTTAAAGAAATTAAAAGAAAATGATTTGCTGAAATTGTATGATTCTAAAGGAATTAATCCTGAAATGATTCCTGGAGTAAAAATACCTAATGATTTTTATGCAAAAGTTTCTGAGTTGCATGAGAAAAAAGCTGTACAAAAAGCTGAAGTGAAAAATGAAATTAATTTTGGAAGTTTAACAAATACAGAAGCATTATATTATGATAATTATGATAAAGTTAAATTTAAAGGGCAAGTTTTGAGAGTTGTAAAAGATTTAGTTGTTTTAGATAAGACAGCATTTTATCCAAGCTCAGGAGGACAAGTTCATGATTTTGGAAGTTTAGGTGGATGTGAAGTTTTAGATATTTGGAAACAAGGAAGTTTGATTGTACATAAAGTTAAAGATTTGAATTTTAAGAAAGGAGATCTTATTGAAGGTTTAATTGATAGAGAAAGAAGAATACAATTAAGTCAACATCATACTGCTGCACACATAGTTAATGCTGCTGCAAGAAAGATTTTAGGAAGACATGTAAACCAAGCTGGAGCTTACAAAGATGTTGAAAAAGCAAGATTAGATATTACTCATTTTGATTCTTTAAGTCAAGAAGAAGTTAGAAAAATTGAAGATGAAGCAAATAAAATTATTAAAAAAGAAATTGTTGTTGAAAGTAAATTTTATCCT